>JGI10211J34971_10001878_pt1 | contig 17271 bp, 15 predicted proteins | sample Etolagsediment_FD_34971 | JGI IMG/M metagenome (IMG submission 34971) | reverse complement strand
CATCCGAACATAACTGCAAGGAAGAAATGCCATGTGGTTTACATATTATTGGAACTGAACGGCATGAAAGCAGGCGAATCGACAGGCAGCTTCGGGGCCGAAGTGGTCGTCAGGGTGACCCTGGTTCATCAAAATTCTTCCTCTCTCTTGAAGATGATCTGATGAGGATTTTCGGATCGGATAAAATTGCCGGTCTCATGTCTCGAATGGGACTTGAAGAAGGTGATGCGATCAAGCATCCATGGATGACAAGGGCAGTCGAAAATGCGCAGAAAAAAGTAGAGGGTCACAACTTCGAAATACGTAAGCAGCTCATCAAATATGATGACGTGATGAACCAGCAGAGAGAGGTAATTTACTCATATAGGAGAAAAGTACTGAGAGGACTGGATCTTCGTGATGAGATTCTGGAAATGCTTGACGATACGATAAATAGCAGGGTTTCCTCATTTATTGGTTCAAGTGAATATGAAGAGAATTGGCCCCTNGAAGANATCATANGNTGGTTTGAAAATGAGCTGGGAGTCAANCTCAATATTTCTCTGGAACTCGGCTCGATCAGGAATCAGGAAGACCTTGTGGATATTCTTTATGAACAGCTTACAAAAGCCTATGCTGAGAAAGAAAAGCATTTTGAAGATGAGCAGAGAAAACTTGAGCGCTATGCTCTTTTAAAAGTCGTGGACGAGCAGTGGAAAGATCATTTATACGAAATGGATCGTTTGAAAGAAGGTATCGGATTACGAGCTTATGGACAAAAAGATCCTCTCATTGAATACAAAAAAGAAAGTTATCAACTCTTTCTTAACTTGATAGATATAATAAAAGAAAAAGTAATAAAAAATGTATTCACACTCTATCCCGCATTATATTATCAGGTGCAGGACAGAGTGAAGGATATGCAGCTTTCTCATAGAGAAAGGAATGCTTTTGACCACGCTACTTCACGTACCCAAGAGCAGAGAGATCAAATGCAGCGCATGCCGCGAGAGCAGAGTCAAAATCAACAACAACCTGAGGAGCGAAAGCTTCAACCCATGCGAAGAGATGCAGAAAAAGTGGGAAGAAATGATCCCTGTCCATGCGGAAGTGGTAAAAAATACAAGCATTGCTGCGGACAGAAAGGATAGATCGGAAAATAGTTATGGCAAAAAATTTACTCATTGTTGAATCTCCAACGAAATCAAAAACAATAAGCCAGTACCTTGGAAAAGATTTTCACATTCTTGCCTCAATGGGGCATATTCGCGACCTCCCTCAAAAGGAATTCGGAATTAATCTCAAGGATGATTTTAAACCGACTTATGTGTTGGATCCGAAAAAATCCAAAGTAGTGAATAATATCAAACAAGCTGCAAAAGAGAGCGACAATATCTATCTTGCATCAGATAATGACAGGGAAGGTGAGGCAATTGCATGGCACCTCAAAGAAATATTGAAAAATATTATTCCTGAAGAAGATATATATAGGATAGTGTTCAACGAAATTACACGCGATGCAATTATTGAAGCAATCGAGAAACCAACTCATGTTGATGATAACAAAGTTAATGCGCAGCAGGCACGCCGAATTCTCGATAGGATAGTTGGTTACAAAGTGAGTCCCATATTGTGGAANATTATTACGAAAAATCTTTCTGCAGGCAGGGTTCAGACCGTTGCGTTGCGCTTGATCTGCGAGCGGGAACATGAGATCAGAGATTTTGTGCCCCAGGAATACTGGTCCATCGAAGCAGATCTCAAAAAGGATATCGAGTTCAAAGCTCAACTGAAAAAATATGCAAATAAAGTTATCAAGCTCAATACTAAAGAAGAAGCAGAAAAAATATTTGAGAAACTCAAAAACGCAGATTACATTGTAAAGGATGTGAAGAAAGAAGAGAAATCCATTGCTCCTTTTCCGCCTTTTATCACAAGTACTCTGCAGCAGGAAGCATCAAAGCTGCTTGGATTCTCCATCAAGAAGACTATGCAGATCGCGCAGCAGCTTTACGAAGGTGTGACAGTACATGGACGAAACACCGGACTTATTTCCTATATGAGAACTGACTCTGTTCGTATATCAGATAAAGCGAATTTCCAGGTGAGAAAATATGTTAAAGATTCATTTCCGGAAGAGTATTTGAATTCCTATATTCGTAAATATAAGAATAAAAGTAAAGCACAGGATGCTCATGAAGCGATACGTCCTACAAATTGTTTCACAACACCAGATTCAATCAAAGAATACCTGTCAAAAGATCAGTACAAACTCTACAATCTTATCTGGAAACGATTTGTTGCCACGCAGCTTGCTAATACACGTCTTGAGAATGTCACTGCACAGATCGAAGCGGAAAAAGGATTGTTCGAATCGCAAGCAGGTAAGATTTTATTTGATGGATTTTTAAAGGTTTATCCACATGTACAAATAAAAAATCTTATTGAAACATTTCCTGAACTTACCCCCAATGATGTAGTCGAATTGCTGAAGCTTAATCAAGAGCAGCATTTCACACAACCACCTGCGCGCTACACAGAAGCTTCACTGGTAAGAAAGCTCGAGCAGGAAGGCATTGGACGTCCAAGTACATATGCGCCCATTATTTCCACAATCATGCAGAGAAAATATGTTACGCTTCAAAAAAAGAAATTTTTCCCGACGGAACTTGGTGAAACAGTAGAAACATTTCTCATTGATAAATTTGAAGATTTCTTTAACGTGAAATTTACTGCTGACATGGAGAATAAGCTCGATAACATCGAAAATGGAGATCTGAATTGGATTGAAATCCTCACGAAATATTACGAAAATTTCATCAGTCATTTGGATAAGATAGATATTTCCAAAGAAAAGAAGAAACATGAACAAAAAACCGATATCGTTTGTGATAAGTGCGGATCTCCGATGGTCATTAAGTACGGGAAATATGGCAAATTCCTCGCATGTTCTGCCTTTCCCAAATGCAAAAATGTGAAATCTCTTGATGAGAATGAGAAGCCCGTTGAAGAGGAAACTGGTGAAAAGTGTCCTAAATGCGGTGGGAAGATACTGTTAAAGAACGGAAAGTTCGGCAAATTTTATGCGTGCGAGAATTATCCAAAATGTAAGTATACGAAACCGTTTACAGTAGGGATTAAATGCCCTCAATGCGACGGTGAGCTTATCGAGAGGAAAGGTAAGCAAAATAAAACGTACTATACATGTACCAATTATCCTACATGTAAATTCATGACAAATAAGAAACCCGTTGCACTCAAATGTCCTGATTGTGAAGCTGAATCCATGTTTGAGAAACCTTCAAGAAAGAAAGTTAAAACACTAGTCTGTGAAAAGTGCGGGAAAGAAATAGTATCATGAAATATTCAGAGGTTTTTGTTTCAGGGATCAAGAGCATTTTATCGCATAAATTACGCTCATTTCTTACATTGGCAGGCATCATGATCGGCGTGGCAGCAGTTACAACAATGTTTTCCTCAGTTGAAGCAATGAAAAATCTCATTGAAGAGACCATCAGTTCTCTCGGTTATGATAATGTGATCGTACTCTACTCGAAATATCCTGATACGAGTAATGATCAGCTAAAAAAATATAATTCTGTGAAACGGTTTCAGCAGATCAACTATAGTGATTATGAAGCGTTGAGGGATAATCTTCAAAATATCGAATATATTTATCCTACTATTGATGACCAGCGCAATACGATCATCAATGGCAAGAAAAGCCAGATCCGTTTAAAAGGAATACACAACACTTTTTTTACAGAAAAAAACTATTTTGTTGCTGAAGGCAGGGATTTTAATACGATAGAATCACAAAATGGTGAAAATGTCTGTGTGCTTGGGAAAACGCTGAGTACTAAACTTTTTCCTAAAGGGAATGCAATCGGGCAGTATATTTCTATAGGGGATATTCGGATGAAGGTCATTGGGATCGTTGATTATGAATCCAGCGAGAGTAGCTTTGCACAGGGGAATGAGTGGGAGAGGAGAATGGCTCTTGAGTCTTGCTATGTTCCGACTAAATTTGCATCAAAATATCTTCGCCCAACAATGAATATCGATGTCATCTGGATAAAAGCAAACGATGCTGAGGGCGTAGGTGACGTATATAATCTTGCAATTCAGACTTTACGCTCACGCCATAATATGGCAGATGATGTCGGCATGAGAGATATCAGCAGTACTATGCTTGAAGTCAGGCAGCAAGTGAATGAATTTTTAAAGAACTGGAATATTATTCTTCTGGCGATTTCCAGCATTTCACTTTTTACAGGCGGAATCGGGCTTTTCAGTATTCTACTCATATCAATCACAGAACGCATGAAAGAGATCGGTATCCGTAAAAGCATCGGCGCAAAGAACAGAGATATTTTCTCATACTTTCTCTTTGAGTCGATCATTCTTGCTCTCTTTGGCGGTGTCGTTGGATCCGGTCTGGCACTTTTGCTCATAGGAGCACTCAGTCGAGCGCTGAAGGTTGATGTATCGTTTCCAATTATGGGTATTACTGTGGGTTTATCTTTTGCCATCATTGTGGGTTTGGTTTCAGGATTTTATCCCGCATACAAAGCATCGAAAATAGATCCGATCAAAGCAATTTTTTATACGGAGTAATACATTATCGTGATCACAATCTTAGCAATTATCTTTCTGATCGGCATATTGGTATTTGTCCATGAACTTGGGCATTTTATTGTAGCCCGTCTCAATCGAGTGAAGGTTGAGAAATTCTCCTTCGGTTTTGGACCAAAACTTCTCTCCTGGACAATTGGAGAAACTGAATACAGGATATCGCTCATACCGCTTGGCGGGTATGTAAAAATGCTTGGTGAGAATCCTGATGAAGCGTCAGAAGACGAACTTCTTGATAAGAGAAGCTTTAAACAGAAGCACTGGTGGCAGAAAGCACTTATTGCTTTCGGAGGACCTTTTGCAAATTTCCTGTTCGCAATCCTTATCCTTGCGCTCACCTATATTATCGGAATAAAAATCTATGATATTGCGCCGGTGATCGGTAGAATATCAGAAGAAGCGTATTCAGTCATTCCTCTTGAAGGCAAGGATGAAATAATCAGTATTGATGGTGTTCCAACACCGGGATGGACATCCATAATTGAGGAATGGGCTAAGAATTCACCAGAAATCAGGCAAATTTCTTTCATAAGAAATAATGATACACTTTTTGTACAAACGGAGAATTTTTCTTATGAACTTTGGTTTTCTGACATCAAACCTCATGTTCCCGCAGTAATAGGAGATGCATATTATGGATTACCGGCATATCAGGCGGGTATGAAAAAAGGTGATATGATCGTTCAGATCGAGGATAAGGCAATTCATGACTGGTATGATCTGCAGGGAATCATAAAAGATAATGTGGATCATCCTTTGCATTTTATAATACAAAGGGGTGATGATTTACTGGAAATGGATATCACTCCGCAGATAAATATCGAACTTGATGAAAACTCCGGCATGATCGGTATCTCTCAAATTCTTGAACAGGAATACATTGAACGCTTTTCGGTGCCGACATCATTGAAATACGGATTTCTCACTTCGATAAATATAATCGCTCGTTACTATAGCGGAATTGTTAAGCTTGTCCAACATCCGTCAGAGGTGAGTAAAAGCGTTGGCGGCCCTATTATGATCGCATCGCTCACGAGCCAGCAGGTGAAAGAGGGAGTAAGCGCATATCTCTCTTTTCTCGCTATGATCAGTATTATCCTGATGATCGTGAACCTGCTTCCAATTCCAGTCCTCGATGGAGGAATGATCATCTTCTCAATTATTGAAGGCATCAGGGGCAAGCCGCTCAAATTAAGCACACAGGCGGTACTTCAGCGCATAGGTGTAGTAGTTTTACTCTTTATTATGATTTTTGCCTTTTACAACGATATTTCGAGGTCTGTGGGACGATATTTTTCTCTTAAGCGTTCCAGTACTCCTGCATCAATAGAAAAACCACAGTAAAATGAGTCTCACGTTCTCATTAAAAACTCAGGATTCGAACACTCCAGCACGAACAGGAGAACTTACACTTCCACACGGCAAACTCCAAACTCCTATTTTCATGCCTGTGGGAACACTCGGCACAGTAAAGGCAATGTCACCAGAAGAGCTAGAGGGGATTGGATTTGATATTATTCTGGGAAATACTTACCACTTATATCTGCGTCCAGGGGACGAACTGATAAAAAAAGCAGGTGGCTTACATTCTTTTATCAACTGGAACAGAAATATGCTTACTGATAGCGGCGGCTTCCAGGTGATGAGCTTGCAGCAGTTCAGGAAGATCANAGAAGAGGGAATTGAGTTTCAGTCACATATAGACGGAAGTTATCACATATTCAGTCCGGAGCGGGTTATGGAGATTGAACATAATCTTGGTGCTGATATCATTATGGTAATAGATGAATGTGCTCCTCATCCGTGTACAAAGCAGTATGCAAAGGAATCCGCTGAGATGTCCCTCCGCTGGGCAGAACGCTGTAAGATAAAACATGAGCAACTCGGCGGCGAACAATCCCTGTTTGGAATAGTACAGGGAAGTATTTATGATGACCTTCGAGAAGACAACGCAAAAGAATTGATCAGCATTGATTTTCCCGGCTATGCCATCGGAGGTTTAGCTGTGGGTGAAAATAAGGAGGATATGCTACGAATTGTTAACCTGATGGATAGAATCCTGCCGAAAGAAAAACCGCGTTATTTAATGGGCGTGGGAACACCACTCGATCTGCTCGAGAATATCGAGCGCGGAGTTGATATGTTCGACTGTGTGATGCCCACGCGTCATGCAAGGAACGGGCAGGCTTTTACCAGAGATGGCAGACTTACTGTGCGAAATGGAAAATACAAAGAAGACTTTCGTCCCATTCAGGATGATTGTGATTGCTATGCATGCAGGAATTTCTCACGAGCGTACATTCGTCATCTTATTAATGTGAAAGAAATACTTGGTGTCAGATTGATGACACTGCATAATTTAACTTTTTATAATACGCTGATCAAAGAAATCCGGGAAGCAATTAATAACAGAAGTTTCTCGGAGTATAAACACAATTTTATCGAACGATATACTCGTTCCGATGAAGGGGATATAGAATGAAAAAAGTAAAGATACTCTGGATAGATGATGAAATACAGATGCTCAAACCGCATATTTTATTTCTTGAAGAAAGAAATTTCGAGGTGGTTTCCGCATCAAATGGAAATGACGGTGTCGCACTTGTCGAAGAACAAAATTTTGATATCGTTCTCTTAGACGAAATGATGCCGGGACTCGACGGACTGGAAACGCTTGTGCAGATCAAGAGGCTCAACGAAAGCTTGCCTATCGTAATGGTTACAAAGAATGAAGAAGAAGGTTTGATGAACAAAGCGATCGCACAGCAGATTACAGATTATATCATCAAACCGATAAACCCGAACCAGGTGCTGATGTCGATCAAGAAAATAATCATGTCGGAAGAAATCCGCAGAAACAGAACCGGTGAAGAGTATGCTGAATTTTCAGCAAAACTTAATCAAAAACTCTTCACTGAACCGAACTGGCAGGATTGGATAGACATTTATCGTTCTCTCGCAGAATGGGATCTGAAGTTGGATCAACTCTACTATGAAGATATCATGCAAATGCACTCCTATGAGAAGAAAAATTGCAATACCGAGTTTTCCAACTTTATCGCTGCACATTATAAAGATTTTCTTACCGAATCAGATAGGCCAACACTTTCTCCTGATATTGTGAGGAAATTTGCTGCAGACAAGTTGTATACAAAAAAAGTTATATATTTTATCGTTCTTGATTGCCTGCGTCTAGATCAATTCATGGTATTCAAACCTTTTATTGAAGAGCTTTTCACTATGAAAACTGATTACTATTACTCTATCTTACCCACATCCACACCATATTCCCGAAATTCAATTTTCGCAGGTATGATGCCGAATAAAATCGCAAAACTCTATCCTCAATTCTGGCGAAGTAGCAAAGAAGTGGAAAGCAGTCTTAACAGAGATGAACATTTTTTTATCGACGAACAGCTCAAGAAAATGGATATTTCCATGCCGCAAGGTAGTAAATATATAAAAGTGCTGAATACTGAGGAAGGCGAATATGTTACTAAGAAGATACCTTCCTATAAAAAAGAGCGGTTGATCATTCTTGTATATAATTTTTTAGACCTCCTTCTCCATCACAGATTTAAAGATGAAGTACTTCAGGAAATCATTCCTAACGATCGAGCACTGCGCTCTTTAACCAAATTGTGGTTCTTGAATTCGCAATTCTATCAAACCCTTAAGTTGATTGCCCAACAGGATGCGGTTGTAATACTCACAACAGATCACGGCTCTATCAAGGTCGAGCATGCGACAAAAGTGATAAGTGATAAGGAAATCTCATCAGGATTACGGGCAAAACACGGAAAAAATATTACGTGCAATGACAGGCATACGATAAAAGTTACAGACCCGAATAGTTATGGACTTCCAATTGAAAATGTTGTAGAGAACTTCATTTTTGCAAAAGGCGATCATTATTTTGTGTATCCAACCGATTATAATGAATACAAACGAAAATTCGACGGCACTTATCAGCACGGCGGTGTTTCTATGGAAGAAATGATACTGCCCGTTTCAGTGTTAACACCAAAGAAATAGCATGGCTCGAGATTCGTATTCTTCGGAACGTATAAGCGCTTCTGAAGAGGAAACTTCCCTGATCGCAAAGGATTTTACCGATCAGCTGAAGATCGGCGACGTTGTGGCACTGATAGGCGAATTGGGAAGCGGTAAAACCTTTTTTGTAAAAAAAATTGCTGAAGAACTTGGTTTTGATGGATATGTATCAAGTCCGACTTTTACCATTCTGAATATTTATGAAGCGTCCACCTATCTTTATCATTTTGATTTCTATCGGCTGAAAAATGTCGAAGAAATTGAAAAGATCGGATTTTCCGACCTGCTCATGGAAGAAGGCATATTTTTCATAGAATGGCCGGAAAAAGCTGAAGAACTACTGCCTAAAGAATATTTTGAAGTAAGAATTGACATTGTAAATGCAACAAAGAGAAAAATAAGCATTAAGCAGATTGCAAATAAAAGGATGTGACATGTCGAAATTGATGAAAAGCGTTTCTGGAATTCGTGGAATTGTCGGGGATTCACTCAAAACTGAACTTGTGCTATCTTTTGCCAAACGTTTTGGAGTTTTTTCAGAACGGGGGAAAGTGGTTGTCGGAAGAGATTCACGTACTACTGGGAAAATGCTTCTTAGCGCTGTTTCAGCAGGTTTGATGTCAGTTGGTGCAGATGTGATCGATTTAGGGATTTGTCCTACACCCACAGTTCTTCTCGCGGTTGAAAACCTACAAGCTGACGGAGGTATCGCGATCACTGCGAGCCACAATCCGCCTGAATGGAATGCACTAAAACTTATTAATAATACTGGCACTTTTCTCACTCATGCACAATCAAAAAAATTCTGGAATATTCCTGAAAATGAGCTCGTTGATCTTGATTGGGCTCACACAGGTTCATTCTCCCAATATGCTTTCGCAATTGAAGATCATATCAAAGCAATAATGGAACTCAGTATCATCCCAACAGAAAAAATAATTATGAAACACTTCAAAGTAGTGATAGATTCCACAAATGGAGCAGGCGGCTTGATGTCCCCGCAATTTCTCAGAGAACTTGGTTGTGAAGTCATCGAGCTGTATTCAGAACCAAATGGTATGTTCTCACGCGTTGCAGAACCTGCTGCACAAAATCTTGGAGTTTTGGAAGTAGAAGTCTTGAAGCACAATGCTGATATCGGCTTCGCAACAGATCCCGATGTTGATAGGTTGTCAATTGTTTCAAATAAAGGGACAGCGTTTGGCACAGAATATACACTCTTGCTTGCAGAAAAATATGTGCTCTCGCAAACGAAGGGAAATATTGCAACAAACTTATCTTCTTCTATGGCATCGGATGTGATCGCTCAAGAGAATGCAGTTGAAATTTTTCGGTCACCTGTGGGTGAGATAAACGTGGCAGAAGCAATGAAAGAAAATAATTGCGTTATTGGAGGTGAGGGCAATGGGGGAATAATATTTCCCGAACTTCATTTTACTCGCGATGCTCCTCTTGGTATGGCACTCATCCTCTCATATTTGGCAGTTTCAGGAAAACCAATTTCAGAACTTGCAGCAGAAATCCCGAAATATTACATCTACAAAACAAAGCTGGATATCTCTGAAGATACTGACTTTGATGAAGTAACGAAAAACATCATTCATGACTATTCTCATAAAAAACTTGATACGCAGGATGGCATCAAAATTATTGATCCTGAGTTTTGGATCCATATACGAAAATCCGGAACAGAACCGATCGTGCGAATTATTGCAGAAAGCAGCTCGGAAGACGAGTCGAAAAAACTGTGTAAGGATATTATTCAAAAATATTTTGGGTAAAACATAATGGAAAAATTTACCGGATGGTTGCATAATCTTACAAATATCGAACAGGATATTTTGTGGAAGATCGTTGTTACAATAGCACTGCTTGTTGTTTTGAAGGTCATTCATCTGATCATACTCAAAGTAATGTTTAAGAACATCGAGGAACCAAGGAAGCGCTATCGCTGGAAAAAAACGCTTACGTATATTTTTGTTTTCATCGGATTTCTGGTTGTAGGTCGGGTTTGGTTCCAGGCGTTTCAATCTTTTGCGACTTTTCTCGGTTTGCTCACTGCAGGTCTTGCGATCGCACTAAAAGACATTATTACTGATATGGCTGGATGGGTATTTATTGTGTGGCGCAGACCTTTTGAGGTTGGCGACAGAATCCAAGTTGGTCAGCATGCAGGAGATGTGATTGACATACGGCTTTTTCAGTTCAGCCTGCTGGAAATCCGCAACTGGGTTGATGCAGATCAAAGTACGGGCAGGATCATCAATGTTCCCAATAGTAAAGTGCTCAATGACGTTTTGGCAAATTTCAGTAAAGGCTTTCAATATATCTGGAATGAAATTCCGGTATTGATCACTTTTGAGAGCAACTGGCAAAAAGCAAAGGTTATTTTGCAGGAAATTGGTGACAAACATGCGCAACATCTTACACCTCATGCAGAGCGCAGGGTCAAGGAAGCATCCCGCAAATTCATGATCTTTTATAATAACTTAAAACCAATCGTATATACAAGCGTGAAAGAAAGCGGCGTAATGCTGACTATCCGTTTTCTCTGCGAACCAAGGCGCAGACGCGCAAGCGAACATGTAATCTGGGAGGATATTNTNACAGCTTTNAANAGNNCTGAAGGAATTGATTTTGCCTATCCTACACNNAGATTNTATAATNANAATCNNAANAATTATTCANCGATAGGTAGTGAAANAATAACAGAAATCAATGAAAAAACCGATAAAGGAGAATAGAATGACAACGTATGACAAAGATTCTGAAGAATACAAAAGTGCAAAAGTTCGGGTCGAAGAGATACGGGGATTTTGGTCACATCTTGCTGTTTTCATCATTATAAATATTGGATTATTTATTATTAATATCCTAACCTCACCTCATCAACTTTGGTTCTACTGGCCGCTTATTGGATGGGGGATCGGTTTGTTCGCTCACGGCTTCCATGTATTCGGTGCACGAGGTATATTTGGCAAGGATTGGGAAGAGCGCAAGATCAAGAAATATATAGATAAGAAGTAATAGAAGAGAGTTGCCCTAATCTATTTTTATATTGTCAGTTAGAAGCTCTCTTCTTATATTTTAGGTTAGATATTTCCGAGCAGTTTTTCTGCTTCCGTAAGATCATCTTCAGTGTCGATGCCAAAGCCCTGATATTCAGTAATAATCACCTTAATTTTCATTCCATTTTCAAGTAAACGAAGCTGCTCCAACTTCTCTGCTTTTTCCAATTTTGATTGCGGGAGTTCTGCAAATTTCATGAGTGCATTCTTTCTGAATGCATACACTCCGATATGACCCAGATACATGAATTTTTTATCAGTTCTCAGGTAGGGAATTACAGACCGGGAAAAGTAAAGTGCATTTCCTTGTCTGTCACAAATAACTTTAACTCTATTAGGATTTGTGATTTCAGTATCTTCATATAAAGGATGAGCTAAAGTGGCAACTGAAGTCGAGCTTTCTTGAAAACAATTGAGCAGTTCAGTGAGTTCTTCTTTTCCAAGAAAAAGTTCATCACCCTGTATGTTTACAACAATATCTGCTTCGATAGAGCGAGCGATCTCTGCGACCCGATCGGAACCGGACGGATGTGCGTTATTGGAGATTACTACATTCCCTTCAAAAGATTCAATTTCTTTTTTGATCCTCTCATCATCAGTTGCAACAATGACCTGCACAAAGAGTTTCATCTTCAAAACATTTTCATAAATATGCTGTATCAGTGATTTGCCTGCAATTGTTCTCAAGGGTTTACCCGGAAGTCGTGTTGATGCATATCTGCATGGGATGACTGCAACAGTTTTTAACATAGTTCCTTCAGATATTCAGCAAGTTTTTCTGCAACTTCTTCCGGTTCTCCTTCGAGCATCATGGTCTTCTTTTCCATTGTAGGAGTGAACACTTTTTCTACCCATGTAGGCGAACCATTCAATCCAACTTTTGTTTCTTCAAGATGAAGGTCGTCGAATGTCCAGACAGGTATTTCTGCTTTTTTGGCTTTCATCTTCGTGCGCAATGATGGCAATCGCGGTTCATTAATATCTTTCACTACTGTCAGTACAATAGGCAGTTGAGATTCAACGACATCAAAACCGTCTTCCATCATCCTGTGTGCAACTATTGTTCCGTTTTCGAGAGAATCTATATTTTTCACAAAAGCGATCTGCGGAATATCAAGATTGCGTGCAACTCCCGGACCTACTTGAGCAGTATCTCCGTCAATGGCTTGCTTCCCAAAGAGTATGATATCGTAATCACCAATTTTTCGAATGGCTGCGGAAAGCGTGTAACTTGTTGCCAGTGTGTCCGATCCGGCAAATTTTCTGTCGGAAATAAGAATAGCATTATCTGCGCCAATGGCAAGTGCTTCGCGAAGTGCTGATTCTACCTGCGGAGGACCCATACTGATTACTGTAACCGTTCCGCCATGAGCTTCTTTCAGGAGTAATGCTTCTTCTAAAGCATATGTGTCAAATGGATTTATAATACTTTCCACACCTTCACGAATAAGTGTATTATGTTCAGGATTTATCTTTATATCAGTGGTATCGGGAACTTGTTTGATACAGACTATTATATTCATTTTATCTCCTAACTAAATACCAATAATTTTATCATCTGAACCCAGCAAAAGCGTACAGTCACTTTTCAGGTCAATAGAGCTTACTTCAACATTTTTCCCAATAATGCTATCGGTGATAGTACCTTTTACATTTTGTATGATGGAGTTTTCAAGGATTATCGAATTTTCAATCCTTGCATTTCTTACGATAGAACCATTTCCCAGGCATGTATTAGGAAGAAGTGTTGCATGTTCGATTTCGCAGTTATCGCCGATGATCACCGGTCCGCTGATAGTGCATTGGCGCATTTTTGAACCTCTTCCGATATAGAGTGCTCCATCCAGTATGGATTCTTCATCAAGATCGCTTTCACCGGCAATATGCCAGCCACTCAGTTTGCTGCATAGATACATGTTTGCATCGATAATATCTTTTGGCTTACCTGTATCCAGCCATTTGCCCTGCAAAATTTCACCTTTGACTGTCAATCCTTTATCGATAAGTCCCTGGATTGCGTCAGTGATCTCGTATTCATTTCTCCACGAAGGCTTTAAAGCATCTATTGCGGGAAAGACATCTTTATCAAAGATATATACACCTGCAATTGCGAGATTTGATGGAGGATCTTTCGGTTTTTCGATCACATTGACCATCCTGTCGCCATCGAGGACAGCAATACCGAAGCGTTGCGGTTCATCTACTTCTTTTAAAATAATGATACTCGAGGGCTTTTCCTCATTATATCTTCGTACAAGATTTGTCAGATCATCTTCAAAAATGTTATCTCCAAGAAAAACCATGAAAGGTTCATCTCCGACAAAGTCTTGTCCCATCTTGACTGCATGAGCAAGTCCTTTTGGCCTATTCTGGACAATATAGGATATTTTTGCACCAAGCTGCGATCCGTCACCAACTGTTGCTTTTACCTGATCCTGCATGTAGCCGACAATCAAGCCAATTTCGGTGATTCCAAGATTTACAAGTTTCTTTATAATATGGAACACAATCGGTACATTTGCCAAAGGTAGAATATGTTTTGGCATCGAGTAAGTAAGCGGCTGCAAGCGAGTTCCTTTTCCTGCGCAGAGAACCAATGCTTTCATAGAAAAACCTCCGAAAGAGCTTTGTTTGAGACATTTGAATTATCATGATTTTGAGTGTCAATGATTAAATAGGTTGAAGGTTTAAAAGTTAAGATGTTGTAAAGTTGGAAAAAGTATTCTGATTCTTTTCCCATGAACATGTTGATTCCAATACTTGAATTTGAAAATTGAGAACCTGTCTTTAATTGTTTAGTCTCAACTTTCAAAAATATTGACGCTATATATATTGGATTCTATTCGCAACTTTGAGTAAGAAATGATGATCCGGAAAAAAAACATGAGAGCATATTTATGTCAGAGAATATTAAAAAATGGTTGAATGCTGGTGAGCAAAGCAAGATCACAGATGATGTGATTGAGATTGTTTCCGAATTTCAAGGAAGTGATTTCGAAACAATCATGAGTATTATTGATTGGATGAACAAGAACCTTGAAAGGTGTACCGATCAAAACCAAGTATTAAAAATTTTTGCTTCAAGAGATATCTCTGAAGTTTTAAAAGAAATGTTGAGTACTGGCTGTCATGATGATGCACTTATCTTTACGACCTTTTGCAGAGCATGTGGAATTCCAGCAAGGTATGTGGTTGGGATTAATAAATTGGATCCGAAAAACAGAGGGCATTGTGTTGTGGAGATTCATCTGCATAATAGATGGATACTGGTAGATCAGTCGAGAGGAAGCGTGTTCATCGATCCTCAACGGAGTGAATTCTATAGAATGAATTATATCGTAGGTAAGGGATTGGATTCATGGGATGTGGGAATTAGGTCTTTTAAAACATGGGAAGAGAAATCAAAAAAAATAATTGAGCAAATATCAAAAATATAGATGAAGTGATAGAAATAAAAATATATACTACCGCTCCGGAAAAATTGATTGTAAAATTAATGAGTATTTGAAATAAGCAATGAATGACTGGAAAGGCAGTAAAAATAATGATTTATCCAAGAATCAGATGGAGATAACATGAAACTAAAAAAGAAATATGTAGATCTGGTAGTTACGCAGACAGAGACGCTGTGCCGTATTCCAAGTCCCAGTGGATTTACAGCACGGGCAACCGAATATCTTATGAATGAATTCAAAAGCATGGGTTTCAAACCGGAATATTCACGCAAGAGGTCTGTGGTCGTTAATATTGGAGGAGAAGGTGATGCAATAGTACTTGCTGCACACGTGGATACATTAGGTGCAATGGTAAGAGCTATTAAAAGCAATGGAAGACTTCGTTTAACAAAAATAGGCGGGTATCCGGGCAACAATATCGAAGCGGAAAATTGCATCATACATACGAGATTCGGGCAGACCTTTTCCGGTACAATTCAAATGTCTGAGCCTGCAGCACATGTGAACAAAGAACTCGAAAAAGATAAACGGGATGATAAAAATCTCGAAGTGGTAATTGATGAAAAAGTAAGTAATGAAAAGGAAGTGGAAAAACTCGGAATAACTGCAGGTGATTTCATCTCTCTCGATCCACGCACTATTATCACAAAATCGGGCTTCATTAAAAGTAGGCATCTTGATGATAAGGCAAGTGCAGGCACATTGCTGAGTCTTGCTCAAATGGTTGCAGACAAAGAGATCGAGCTGAAACGCAAAGTGTACCTGCTCTTTACAACCTATGAGGAAGTTGGACACGGCGGCTCATCAGGTATTCCAAAAGATGCTGTGGAGATGATCTCTGTAGATATGGGTGCTGTCGGGGATGACCTGAAAACAAATGAGTATAAAGTTTCTATCTGTGCAAAAGACTCGGGAGGACCTTACGATTACGATGTTACGACTGAACTTATTACACTTGCAAAAAACAACAAACTCAACTATGCAGTGGATATATATCCCTTTTATGGCTCAGATGTTGAAGCAACATTGTATGCTGGTTATGATATCAAACATGCACTGATAGGACCGGGTGTCGCAGCTTCTCATGGATATGAACGAACTCATAAAGAAGGATTGGAGAATACACTTAAGTTGCTGGTATTGTATTTGAAAAAAGGAGTCTGATAACAGAATTTAGAAGACGGAATTCAGGAGTCAGAAGTTATACCAAAGCTCTTTACAAGAAAGTATCACGCATAGAACGCCCGTCTCTGCTATACTACGCCGTGACAAGCCAAGAAAACGCTGAGAATACAAAGGAAAAGGAGTTCAAAAAATTTTCATCTTGAAGATTGTGTTTACATAAATATTAATGGTACAAATCTCGTATACAAATAGATTTCATAAATATATCAGCGAGCTTTGCGAAAATCTCTGTGCTCCCTGCGTGAAATTCCACGACCTCAGTATTAAGCAGTTGAGTAGAATAAAAACGAACTCATATATGATTGCACAAGTAAAATAACAATATTTATTACAGAAACCTTGACGATATTAATATAGGAATTCCTTATGCACCTTAATAAAAGTAACTTAGTAAATAAGTTATATAAGTTCAAAGTATATAAGATTGAAAGTAGAATTTTTTATGTCTATTCTTCATGATTAGTATGAGAACAAGAAAAAAAATAGGAGAATAGAAAGCATGCAAGGTAAAAAACTCTATGTGGGAAATCTTGATTATTCAGTCACAAAAGACGATCTCTCTGAAATGTTTGCAGAGTTCGGCGAAGTGGTTGAAGTGATTATCATCGACGGAAAAGGTTTTGGATTTGTAGAAATGTCAGAACCTGCTGAAGCTGAAAAAGCTATTGCTGACTTAGATGGAAAAGACCTTAAGGGTCGCGCCATGAAGGTCAACGAAGCACGTCCGAAAAGAGATAATCGACGCGACTTTAGACGTTCTTATTAAAGAATCAAGTATTGTCACTTAATATTTGGCATGATCATTAATTTGATCATGCCTTTTTTTTTATAAACATACCAATGACATTTTTCTTAAAATGAGGAAAGAAGAATCATATATCCAAAATATCCAGTAT
>JGI10211J34971_10001877_pt1 | contig 17279 bp, 22 predicted proteins | sample Etolagsediment_FD_34971 | JGI IMG/M metagenome (IMG submission 34971) | reverse complement strand
AGTTCAATCGTTCACGTGTCTCGATCAATATCTTTGCCTGTTCTTTGCACAACTGACCTATCGGGAAAGCCTTCGCGATATTACCGCCTGCCTGCTCGGCATGCAGAACAAACTGTATCACATTTGAGCCAGTCAATATTTTACAATTATGTTAAGAATTCTGCTGGCACGATTCAGAGTAACTACAGCTGTAACCAATTGAATTTGCTTGACTTATAAACGAACACCACTGACTTTAAACCATATTAGTAATGGGTATTGTTGCGGGAAAAAGAGGTATTTTCTACTTATTTTTGACTTTTTTTTTTACCTTATAGGTAAGCCTGCTGTTGAAATGATTCAGCTACAGGTTCACTTAAACAATTAAACGAAGGAGGCTTATTATGGCTGTTGAAAAAACCATCGGATCATCGAGTCTTGTCGAGGTTGTCGATCGTATTCTTGACAAGGGTGTCGTTATCGATGCATGGGTCAGGGTTTCGCTGGTCGGTATTGAGCTCCTTGCTGTTGAAGCCAGGATCGTTGTTGCATCTGTCGAGACCTACCTCAAGTATGCCGAGGCTATTGGCTTGACCGCACGTGCAGCCTAAGTTGTAAGAGCTGGTGGAATGATGCTGTGAGCAGGCCCCTGATTATCCGGATTACAATCCTACAGGCACCTGGCCCCAGCAGTGTTCCATATCTGTGAGGTAATTGAGATCGTATCGGTGTATTTATATAATAATTTATTGACGTCGATATGGGTACTGAAGAAGTAAAACGCCAGAATGACTCAGTATTGTCATTTTACGATGAAAGTGTTGATGGCGTTGTCACTATTATGTCGGAGGTACCTGGAATGGTCGAGTGTGATGGCGTCATCGTCGCTCTGATCAACGAGCGAAAAGAAATAATCCGTCAATTAAGCAAAGCTCTTGCTGGCCAGAGGTCACTTCGTCACAAGGACTTCAAGACATTGATAACGTCTTGTTGTTCTGCCCAGGACAAATGTTATCACGAAATTCATAAGGAACTCGTTAATGTATTGAAAAGCGATAAAAAGGTTGTCTCTTCCGTTAGGGAGAGTCTTGCTGTATATCAGGAAAGCCTGTTGTCGGATGGCGATGCACGAAGGGCCGAACTCAGGCAATACATAGAAAAATTGATTTTACGGCATAGGGATCGAGGTAAGGAAGTCCAGCGTTTACTGCAAGGATATCGAGACGAACAAGCAAGAATCATCGAACAGCTACGCACCTATTTCGATAGCAACAAATCGGTCAGGATGAAAGACTTGACTGGTTTTGTGCAAGACGTGGAGCAGAGGCAGCTAATATATTTAGAGGAGCTTCGGAAGCGAAAAGAATATGTCCAGCAATTGCGTGAAGAGAATCTTGGGCGAAAGAGCGAGGTAGAGCAGTTGCTTGATGGTTTCCGCCAGGAGAGGCGGAAGCGTCATGAGAATAAGTAATAATAAATCATAAACCAATTTAAAGGAACCGTGAAATGACTCGTTACATAGATGTTGGTGTAGACGCCTCTGCAGAGAGGGAAAATGAGATCATAAGGCGACGACAAGAAGTCGATGCAATGCGCAGACAGGTTGTTGAGTTGATGACCTCGATAAGCAAGGAGCGCGATCTGGCGGCATCGGAACAACGCACCCAACTCGCGGAATATTATGACAACCTGTCCGTCTCAGTAAAAAAGGCAATGGATGATATCGCTGAGGCACAAAAAAAAATGGTTGAAGACCAAAACCAGATGGCAGATGATCTGTCCGCAAAGCTGACAGCATACCACGACAATCTTGTGGCATCGGTCAGGAAGAGCATTGATGAATTTACAGCAACCCGCAAGTTGCTTGCTCGCGATCAAGGCAATCGTCTTTCTGCGTACCATAACGACCTCGTTACATCCGTCAAAAAGATGGTGGAAGGGTTTGCTACATCGCGTCAACAGATGGCAGCAGAACAGTCGGAGAACCTGATGCGGTTTTGTGGGGAGCTTGTCAGCGAAACCGCCTTGCTTCGCACTGAAGTTGAAGAAATGCTCGAGGCGATGAGGGTCGAGCAGCAGGATAGGCGGAATGCAGTAACTCGGCTGGTAGCCGGGATGCAGGAGAGCGATGCTGAGCCCTTGGTCTCAGCCGGTGCTGTAGAAAATGGAGAAGCTGAAGTTGAAGCAGCAGACGTCTCTTCTCCGGTCTTACCACCTACTGATGCACATAATCCGGAATCGGGTATGGATGAAGAAGAAGAGCATACCGTCAATGAGGCGGTCGACAATGCTGACGAAGCCATTGAGGAGGTCGACGCTTCGTCAGCCAGAGAGGAGAGTGAGGAAGTTGCCGAGAATGCTGTGGAAACCAGCGAAGAGACAACCGAAGAGTCTGAAGATCTTTATAACAGGATCCTTGAACTTTTAATGAGCCATCCGGAGGGTCTTCGGGTAAGCGATATGGAAGATCCACTGAACGAATACAGGTCGCGTATCGGAGTTGCGGCCAAACAATTACTCAAGGATAAAAAAGTTTACAAGGAAGGTGGACGTTATTTCCCCATTGAATCATGACAGCAAAAAAACAGATCAGAGGGACAGTATTGATGCCCACGGCCCAGAGCGATTTTGTTGAAACCGAGTCTGTTCGCCAGCTGACGGATCGGGCAAGAATGTACATCAATGCCGGCTTCCCGGTTCATTTCCGTGGTCCATCCGGCACAGGCAAGACTACGATGGCAATGCATCTTGCCCACCTTATCGGACGTCCGGTTGTGTTGATGCACGGCGATGCTGAGTTCAACACCTCAGATCTTGTCGGGGGCGAAAATGGCTATCGATTCAATCGGGTTGAAGACAATTACATTCATTCTGTGCGCAAGTACGAAGAAAACATGAACAAACAGTGGGTGGACAACCGCCTTACCCTTGCATGCCGGCATGGGTATACCCTTCTGTACGATGAGTTTTCGCGCTCCAAACCTGAAGCAAACAACGTACTTCTTTCGGTTCTGCAGGAAAAGATTCTTGACATTCCTGCAGGGCACGGAGAAACACAATATCTGAAAGTTCATCCCGAATTCAGGGCAATCTTTACCTCAAACCCTGAAGAATATGCCGGAGTCAACCGTACTCAGGATGCCCTCAGGGATCGAATGGTAACCTTGGATGTTGATCATTTCGACTATCAGACTGAACTCGATATTGCCCTGACTAAATCGACTCTTGCGATGGAAGATGTCGAAAAAGTTGTTCGAGTGGTACGAGGATTGCGTGAATCGGCCAAGACTGAATTCCAACCCACAATCAGGGCAACTATCATGATAGCAAAAACGCTCGGGGAAATCGGGGGCAGCCTGGAAGAGAGTCGGGCATCATTTTCAATGATCTGTAGTGATATCCTTGCGTCTGCCACGAGTCGTGTCGGTTCGAAGGTCAACCAGGCACGGGTTAACAAGCTCATTGAGGAGATTATTGACGAAGTGATGCTGGCAGAGCAAAGTGCGTAACCTTTAAACCATCACCGGTAGCCATGCAAAACAAAGACAGGGGCATGAGAGGGCTTGGAACCATCAAGACCATCTCCACGATCAAGAAGAGCAGACGCATGGATGATACAAGCTCGGTCGTTATCAATCTGTATGTTCTGATGAAAGAGCGTGACCGGTACGCTCAGGAACGCAACAGCCTTAGCAAAAGGCTTGAAACGGTATCAACGCGAATCAATGAGCTCGACAAGCATATCGATACATTGATGGAAACAGCCAAAAAAGAACGCTTGGCATCCGGTGGCCCGGAGGTTGAGTTCAATCCCGACAATATCCTTGTTCAACGTATTTCATATTAGTTATCCTTCAACAGGAACACCATGGCTCAATTGACACACTCAACCGATGGTTCGACATTGGCTGATATTCTCGAACGGGTTCTTGATAAAGGGGTAGTCATCGCCGGCGACATCAAGATTCAGATAGCAGATATTGATCTGCTTACCATCAAGATCCGATTGATTATCGCATCGGTTGACAAAGCAAAGGAAATAGGCATCCGTTGGTGGGAGCAGGATCCGGATTTATCCTTATCAAAAAAAGTCAAGGAACTGGAACAAGCAAATAACAAGATGAGTGCAGAGTTGCGTGAGCTGAAAGCTCGCAGCTGAATGTTGCTTTTTTTACTGGTGAATTACGAAACGGAGAACGATTATGGATAAGAAAAGGACTGGCAAAGACGAGGGATTCAATATCGATCTCGGGTTCGGGAAGTTTCAACTTGGTGGTTTGACCGAGGGTATTGAGAAAATCATTGATCTCGCAAATAAGCTCAACGAAGCAGGTGGCTCTTATTCAAGCACACAGCAAGTCGATCTGGACCATATCAAAAAAGGGATGAATGCTGTTTTTGGGATTTCGGTAAAAAGCGGCATTCGTTCTGACGAAGGAACAGTTGTCGAATCGTTCGGTAATATCAGGCAGACCTCCGATGGTCCAAAAGTCGAACCTCGCCGCGAACCGATGACTGACATCTTCGATGAATCGGCCAAGGTAACCATCGTGATGGAGATGCCCGGCGTTGTAGCATCAGATATTGCTATTACGCTTAAGGGTGATATTCTGGAGGTATCCTGCGATAAAGGCTCGCGTTTGTACTACAAGGAAGTACTTTTACCCTCACCGGTTGATGAAGGGAGCATGAAATGGGAATACCTCAACGGCATGCTTGAAATCATCCTTGCTAAGGCATGATCGATTGGAGATGCTGTGGACACTGATCGCAAGATCCTTTTTTTCGGGGGAAAAGGCGGAGTTGGGAAGACAACTGTAGCGAGTGCGACTGCACTGCATCTCTCCAGGCAATATAGGACAATTTTGATTTCTACCGATCCTGCACACTCAATATCGAGTTCCCTGGACAGGATAATCGGAAATGAAATCACCTGCATCCGTGAGGCCACGGCTTCGACGGAAGGTTCTTTGTTTGCGCTCGAGATCGATGCCGAAAAAGCATACCGTCACTTCAGGGACCGCTACGAACCGGAACTGAAGATGATCATGGATACGTCGACCCACTTCGATGACGAGGATATCGATCTGTTTATGAAAATTCCTATGCCGGGAATCGATGAGGTGATGGGTTTCAACGTTATTGCCGACCTGGTCAGTGAAGCTAGCTATGAGCGGTATGTTATCGATACCGCGCCAACAGGGCATGTATTGCGACTGCTTGCGCTTCCCGATATCTTCGATGAATGGATCAAGGCCCTTGCCCAGCTTCGATGGAAGTACCGGTACATGGTGACACGGTTTGCCGGAGAATACAAGGAGGATAATGCCGATGATTTCCTGTTGTCGATGAAAAAAAGTGTCAACAGGATCCGGCGCATGCTCAATGATCAGCAGCAAACAGCATTTGTGGCTGTAGCCTGTCCGGAAGGCATGGTGGTTGAAGAAACCGGTATGCTGCTCCGCCACTTGTGCGACCTGCATATCCATGTCGGTGATATTGTCCTTAACAATGTCGCCACCTCTGAAGGATGCCAGTTCTGTCGCAACAGAAAAGCGATGCATGAGCACTATATCCACTTGATGGAAGAGGTATTCGACGGATACCGTTTCAGTTTTGTTCCTTTACAGGATAAGGAAATCAAGGGCATGGAGGCACTTGATTCCATCAATTCATATCTATTTCCCTGATGACTAGCCCAGTGACCACGTTTTGTGTACATGAGGCCCTGGCAAAAGATGCCGGGCGATCAATAGCCAGGATAGAACCTGGCAAGCTTAAAGAACTTGGTCTTGAACTCGGAGAGGTAGTCCTTCTTGAAGATGATCAGGGGCGCGGAGCTGTTCCTGTTCGAATTATGCCGCTTTACCCCAATGACCGGGAACCTGGCGCAATCCAGATTGACCCCATCCTTCGCGATACCCTCAAGGTCATGCTTGGTGAAGCTGTGCGATTGCATGCCGTGACCTCGCAATCTGCGCGCAAAATCACTGTTCGCCGCTTCCCGACAGGAGAGCAGGCAAGGACAAAGACTTCGTTGCCGCCACTCTTTCTGGAAGGCATCCCGGTCTGCTCAGGTCAGGTATTGAGACCACATCAGGACCGACTACGGGGAAGCGGTTATTCCATAGTTTCAACTATCCCTTCAGGTGTCGTGGTCATTACAACCGATACAATTATCCAGCTTGATCAGGTCGAGAAAACCGGAAACCAGGCATCAGGATTATCCTACCAGAATATTGGCGGTCTTGGCAATCAGCTCCATCGCATAAAGGAGATGATCGAGCTCCCCTTGCTCTATCCCGAAATTTTCCAGCGCCTCGGTATTGATCCGCCGAAAGGTGTCCTGCTTCATGGCCCTCCCGGAACCGGCAAGACATTGATTGCCAGAACCGTGGCCAATGAAACCAATGCGCATTTCATCTCGGTTTCCGGCCCCGAGATCATGGGGAAATTCTATGGTGAAAGTGAGGGGCGGCTTCGTAAAATTTTTGAGGAAGCCCAGCGGCATGCTCCTGCGATCATTTTCATGGACGAAATCGATGCGATTGCCCCCAGGCGTGAAGATATGGGTGGCGAAAAGCAAGTGGAACGACGTGTCGTCGCCCAATTGCTGGCCCTGATGGATGGGTTGAACTCGCGAGGGCAGGTTATTGTCATTGCAGCAACCAACCTCCCTGATAGCCTTGATAATGCTTTGCGACGCCCAGGTCGATTTGATCGGGAAATCGTCATTCCGGTTCCCGACAAATACGGCCGCCATGAGATACTCCAGGTACATACGCGTGGCATGCCGCTTGCTGATGATGTCGATCTTTCCCGACTAGCCGACATCACGCATGGGTTTGTCGGAGCCGATCTTGAGGCATTCTGTCGTGAAGCGGCAATGTCTGCCTTACGCACGGCCTTGCCGCAGCTACAGGACGACACCATGTCGGGAATTACTCCCGAGGCCATTGCAAATCTTTATATATCCATGGCGGATTTTATGAAAGCGACCAAGGATGTTGAGCCCTCCGCCATTCGCGATGTTTTTGTCGAAATTCCCGATGTCACGTGGAAGAACGTTGGCGGATTGTTCGAAATAAAACACCAGCTCCGCGAGGCTGTGGAATGGCCACTCAAATATTCATCCATCTTCGAAGCTGCGGCAGCAAAACCGCCTAAAGGGATTCTGCTATTCGGACGCCCGGGGACAGGAAAGACCCTGATTGCCAAGGCTGTTGCCAATGAAAGCGGCGCAAACTTTATTGCCATAAAAGGCAGCAAGTTGATGGGCCAATACATCGGAGAGGCTGAAAAAGGGGTCAGCGAGGTCTTCCGCAAAGCACGCCAGGCAGAACCGACCATCCTGTTCATCGACGAAATTGAGAGCCTGCTTCCCAAACGAGGAAGCAGAGGTGATGGATCCGGTGTGACGGATCGTGTCATAAGCCAATTCCTTGTCGAAATGGATGGAATCGAGGAGATGCACGGCGTAACTGTTCTTGCCGCAACAAACAGGATCAATATGATTGATGAGGCACTGCTTCGCAGCGGCCGGTTTGAACTGCACATTGAAATTCCATACCCCGATCAGGCGAGTCGTGAGGATATCTTCAGGATCCACACAGCAAAAAAACCATTGGCACCGAATGTCGATATGGATGAACTTGCCTTGCTGACCGATGGAATGAGTGGCGCCGACATAGAATTCATCTGCCGCAAGGCGACAGCATTGATGATTCGTGACTATATCACCCAGCAGGACAACCTGTATGACTTCACCCAGGTCAGTGAATTCGAATCACTATCGATCGGAAGAGAATACTTCATTACAGCACTTGAAGGGCTCAAAGCCATGAAACTTAACGACAATACATATCTTGAATCATGATTAGTTTACCATGGGAAAATATATTTACTGCATTGTACGTTCGAGCGTAGACAGAAGTTTTGGTGCTATAGGTATCGGAAAGGAGAAGCCTGAAGTTACGACCATCAGCTATGCAGACCTTTCGATGCTTGTAAGTGAGCACCCGCAAGTCCATATCCCGCCGACAGCCGAGGCCATCACAACCCATGAGAGGGTTATTGAAGCCGTCATGCAGGAATATAATAGTCTCCTGCCGATGCGATTCTGCACAATTGCCAAAAATGAGGAAGAAGTGCGGGACCTGCTTGAACGGCGTTATGATGAATTTAACGATTTGCTCTACTCGTATCTCAACAAGGTAGAGTATGCCGTAAAAGCCGAACTCTCCATTCCGGACATGAAGAAGTGGGCAATCAAGAGCAAGCACAAAGCCTCACTGGTGGTTAAAAGGGCCAGCTCGGTTGAGCCTGATGATATAGTTACTGTTGAAGCGGTTCCCGAGCTTGATGCATTGAGACAGGAACACATCATGACCCTCAGGCGAATTTTCCATACTGTCAAGATAGATAAAGAGTGTCAGTTGCCCCTCATCCTCAACGCAAGCATCCTTCTTGAACGGGGGCGCGAAAATGAGCTTCACTTTCTTCTGGAAGAGTTTGACGAAAAATATAACCAGAATATTATGTATTCTTGTACCGGGCCATTTCCACCGTATAACTTCATGGATTTGGTGATTCGTCAGGCAGAGTGGGAATTATAACTAAAACTTCATACCGATGACCAGCAAAGACTCCCTGTATATATATGCCCTGATACCCAACTCCTCTCCCTACAGCTTGTCCGGCGGTGGAATTGGTGGAAAAGAGGATGATATATTCACTATAGACTACCGCGACATCCAAGCGGTAGTCAGCCTTTCAAGGATAGATGAATACGAGGCAAACCGCACCAACACCCTCACCCATCAGAGGGCCATAGAGGATGTCATGCGTCAATACCCCGTATTGCCGATGCAATTCGCAACCGTGGTCGACGGCCAGGACGCCCTTACCGACTTCCTTGAAAAGCATTACGACGAAATAGTGAAACAGCTCGACTGGATCAGTGATAAAGTCGAGCTTGGACTCAAGGTGTTGGTGCGTCAGGATGAGATCTTTGCCCAAATCGTCCAGCAAAGCGAAAAGATTCGTGCGATGAAGGAGAAAATCGAAAAAATGCCGTTCGAAAAGAGTTATTATGAACGCATAGAAATAGGACGACTGGTTGCCGAAGAACTGGAAAAAGAGAAGAACCGATACAAAGATCGTTTTCTTGAACTCCTGACCCCCCTATCGGTTGACGTCAAGGAAAACAAATGTTTTGGGGACAAGATGATTCTCAATGGATCATTTCTTGTCAGGAAATCGGAAGAAGAGGCATTCGATCAGGCGGTCAATGACCTGGACGATGAACTCAGCGACCATCTGATCACCAAGTATGTCGGTTACCTGCCTCCGTACAACTTTGTTCACCTTCATTTATAGCGAGATGTTTATCCTTGATGACATCATCATGTCTCCCATCAACGGTATCATGTGGCTTGCATCAAAAATCGAGGAATTGAGCGACAATGAGTTGTCCGATGCAGGAAAAGTCAAAGAACTACTGATGGAGCTCCAATTGCGTTTCGAGATGGACGAAATTACTGAAGAGGAATATATGCAGAAAGAGGACGAGTTGTTGGAGCGCTTAAATAAAATACAAAAATCATGAGTAAATCAACTTCTGGTCAACCCCGGTTAGCAGAATCGGTCACCCCTTCCTCTGGCCGGACGACCCTGTCTGATATACGTAAAAAAGCTGTCGAATTTATCGAAGAGTTCCTCCAGCCGCTTTCGACAAGAATCATCAAGTTGGAGAAAATCGACGAGCAGTGGCATCTTCTCGCTGAGGTTTATGAAGAGAGCGCCTTCATCAAGCAGCTCGGCCTTAAAACTGAAGTCAAAGACAGAAATGTCTATCGAATCATAATCGGGCCAGATCTGGAAATTGCCGAATTCGAAAAAATCGAAGATTAGGGATCGTTGCCTCTATGTCTCATGCTTTAATCTATGCCTATGGAGTCGTTGGCACGCCGGTGCCAGAACAGACCCTTTCGTTATTGGGCGAATCTCTTTTCAACTATTCCTGCTCAGACAGGATCGTTGTCATCTGTCGTCGTGTTGACGCAGATACCTTTGGGGAAGAGGCGTTGGAACGGCAGGTGCAGGATACCGACTGGCTTGAAGGGCAGGTGCGCCATCACATGTGGGTACTCAATACCTTGCTTGATCAGGGGCCGGTTGTTCCTTTCCGTTTCCCGACCATCTACTATTCGCTAGTTTCCCTGACCGATGCCATCGCTGCCGTTAGCACAAGTCTTGCAGCTTCCCTGGATCGTGTCAGAGGCTGCCGGGAGTGGGAAATTGCATTCAGTGCCGACCCCCTGCAGCTTGAAGCAACAGCAGCCAGCATGAATACAGAGCTGGTAACACTTGACGCGGAAATCGCCCGGAGTGGCAGCGGCAGAGCCTATTTGCTGGGAAAGAAACGCGCTGACCTCATAGCTTCGGTCGTCAGGGATTTTTTTTCCGAACAAGTCGAACGGATCATGGCCGAACCTGCCGCTCTCGGAATTACGTGCAAACCCTTTTCAGGCATTGGTTCCCAACAATCGCCCGTCTCCATCAAGAAAGCATGCCTGATACCGGAAGCCTTGCAGCAGAGCGTTGCTTCACATCTGGAGGCCCATCAGGCGAAACTCGGGAAGATGGGCATAACCTATACCATAAGAGGACCCTGGCCTCCGTTCAGCTTCGTTTGAGCAGATCGGCTGGCAAGCGTTATATCAGAAAGAATATATGTGTAGCAAAGGAGTATCTGGATGACCGCTAAAGATGAGTACCAAAATGTATCGTTGCTTGAAGTACTTGATCGTGTACTGAACAAGGGGGTCATCATTGCCGGAGATCTTACCATTTCCGTCGCCGATATTGATCTGCTCTATCTTGGACTCAACGTCATCGTTACATCGGTCGAGACGATGGAGCGGGAAAAAGCAAAAAAACGGTCGCACATTTCATGAAAGCCTCGTCGATACAGAACTCTTCCCCCCTCATGCTTTACGGATTTGCACGGTCTGCAGATTGGAGCAGTGAGGCCATTGCGGATCTGGAAAAACAGCCCGGCCTTTTCGGCTCTCCCATGAGCGTACATGCAACTATGGGAGTCATCGCATGCACGGAACTCATCTCATCTCTCGATCTCCCCCGGAGCAGTGAGTATGCCCTCGCATATGGCACAGTCATTGAAGAACGGCTAAGTAGGAACAAGCCATTCATTCCCTGTCGTTTCGTCACGGTACTCCCATCAAAAGAGGTACTGCTCTCGGTGCTACAGCAGCGCACATGGGCCTTGTCGACGTTGCTCGACCAACTGGTTGCACGACAAGAGTACTCTCTTAGGATCTACTGGAAATCACCTCATCATGAAACACAAGCCATCCATGCCCATCAAGGAAAGAGCTGTACATCGCCAGTGTCGGATCTTGCAGTATCGAAAATTGCATCGAGCATCGCCAACTGCAGTTTCTGGTCAAAGGATGATTCCGGGACGAACGGATCGCTGCTCTATCGTGGGTCATTCCTGATTGATGACGCACGACTCAACGAATGCCTCGGTAACCTGACAACATTCCAGGAATCATACCCCAACCTCTCCCTTCTTTTCCTGGGCCCCTTCCCCCCATACACCTATGTAGCCCATGCCATGGGAAATCTCAACACTATGCTATGAGCTCTGACAACAAGATCCTTTTTGGCCAGGTCGATGCAAGCATGGATACTGATGTCGAATCAGTCGCCTCGTCACTCGATGTACCTGAACGTATCGACATCAACCCGGACAACGTTGAACACGGTTTGGCCAAACTGGTTCTTACACTGGTCGAATTAATCCGGCAACTCATCGAAAAACAGGCGTTGCGGCGACTCGAGGGAGGATCACTTACAGACGAAGAGATCGAAAAGCTCGGCGAGTCACTCGCATTGCTTGAAAACAAGATGCAGGAACTCAAAGGTGTATTCAATCTTTCCGACGAGGATTTGAACCTCGATCTCGGACCTCTGGGCAAATTGCTCTGAAGAACCCAAAGCCTTGTCACCACCTTCAGTCTCACCTTATCATCCGCCAGAGAGGTCCGAACGAACCGCGCGGTGCATGAGCACATCAAGCGTTAGACGCATCCTCCTGAGAGATTGACCTTGGAGCTCTATCCTGTGAGCACTTCCTAAGAGCCGGTCAAAGATGCTGTCTGCGACAGTCGGCTCAGCAATGATATCATGCCATTTGTTGACGGGCAGCTGTGCGGTTATGATCTGTAGAATCTATCGAGAGAGCATTTCCAATAACTTGATTACCGCCGGTCCAAGAAATACGATGAGAAGCACAGGAAAGACAAAAAGTCCTAAAGGTATTGCCATTGTAACAGAAGCTTTTGCAGCCAGTTCTTTTGCACGCTGAGTGCGTCGAAAACGCATTTCTACTGACACCATTCGAAACGATTCTGCTATGCTTGTGCCGAACGTTTCTGTCTGTATGAGCACGGAGACAAGATTATGAATCTCGGTAAGGCCTGAACGCAGTGCCATATTGCGTAATGCATCGACACGGTATATCCCGGCTTGAATTTCACGTGACATAAGGTAAAACTCCCCTGCCAGAGCCGGGGCTGTGCGCACCATTTCTTTTGATATGCGTAGAATGGCAGCATCAAGGCCCATACCAGCCTCAATGCTGACAACTATAAGATCGACCATATTCGGCAGACTTTCGCGCATACGTTCGATACGTTTTTTCTTGATGAAGCGCAGAAACATTTCAGGAAGGTAGTTGCCTACCGCTGCTATACACAGACACAGAAGCAGGACGTGGAGGATAGCCATTTCGGGATAGATAAAATGTAACACTATGCCCAGCAGCAATGGAAGGATTAGCATCAGCAACGTTTTTACAGCAAAAAAATAGATCACTGCATTCTTCTTTCTTATACCTGCCCGGAAAAGTTTGATCTGGATATGTGAACGTTCCCAGCCTTCCTCAGGAATCGAAAGCCTGGAGAGTCTTCTGATCAATCTTTCAACGTGATTCGTCTGTTGCCCGGACGTATTGGTTGCTTGCCCGATGTGTTGAATGATATGGGTACATCGCTTTGTGAACATGGATTTTTCAATCCATTTGCTCACGACGAGTACCATCAAGGTGACCACTGCACCTGCAAGTAACGCGCTGAAAACCTGGAAAATGACGGGCATGGTGGTTTTGGCTTATGGTTAGACCTTGATATTTGCAATGGATCTGAGCGTCACAATACCCAGCAGCAGAAGTACGACACTTAACATGAGAAGCTGTTCACCTTCCGGCGTAGTCCAGAGCACCCCAATGTGGGAAGGGTTTATGATTGCAAAGATACCGGCAAAGATCACTGGTAAAAAGCTCAGTATCCAGAATGATAACTCCCCTTCGGCTGATAACGTCTTTATTTCCATGTTGACTCTACTGCGCTCGCGTATGGTTGCAGCCAACCCGGCCATAATCTCGACAAGATTGCCGCCTCCTTCATGTTGCAGTATGAGTGCGATGACAAAAAAATCAATGTCTTTGATCTGCAATCGATCGCTCATGTGTGTCAGGGCATCTTTGAAAGGAACGCCGAACTCAATCTCATCGGAAAGCACTTTAAGCTCGAGGCTCACAGGTGCCTCGAACTCCGTGCTGGCATTCTTCAAGGCCGAGGAAATACTCTGTCCCACTCGCAGTGCCCGCGAGAGGTAGTCGAGTACATCCGGGAATTGCGTATAGAATGCTTTTTGATGCAATGCCGCTTTTCGAATAATCCAGAACATCGGTATACCGAAACTGACCAGCACAAGCATACACAGGAGCAGAACATTGATCTCGTACAGAATCCCAAACAACACAACAAACACGAAAACCGTGAATACAATAACTAGCAGGCGCTCAATCGTCAGCGGGAGATCCGATCTCTTGACAAGATTGTCAAGATACACGAATACCCAGGATTGAGTACGTAACCACGTTGTCAATGAACCTACCTTAGGTGGACTGTGCTTGAGCCCAAACGAATACGCATTAACGCTGTTAATGCTGTTGCGAATCACATCCAGACGTTTCGTCAGAGCCGTATTCTTGCCGTATCCCCTGTTCTCCCACCATCGGTATATCAGGATTATCGCCATGAAAACAACAACAAAAGCAAGTAACGAAATCATGACAGGTGCATCACTTAATGGTTATGGGCCGGTGTAAACATTTCCTCGTCCAGGCTAATTCCGTAGGAGTGAATTTTTTCCGCTCTCTCGGGACGTATGCCTGTAGCACTAAACCCGCCCTGGATAGCGCCATCCTGACTCATGCCAGTTTGTTTGTAGGTATAGATTTCCTGCATAGTAATACTATCACCTTGCATACCAATGACTTCCTGGATACTTGCAATCTTTCGGCTTCCGTCGCTCATTCGATTGACCTGGATGATAAAGTGTATCGATGAAGCAATAATTTGCCGTAAAGCTTTGCTTGAAAAATTCATATTTCCCATACCCATCAGATTTTCGAGACGAATCAGTGCATCTTTCGGGGTATTGGCATGAATGGTAGTAAGGGAACCTTCATGCCCGGTATTCATGGCTTGCAGCATATCAATGACCTCGACACCACGCACCTCGCCCAAAACAATGCGATCCGGACGCATGCGCAAGGCGTTTTTCACCAGTACATGCATGGTAATCTCACCTTTACCTTCGACATTTGGCGGACGTGTTTCCAGTCGTATGACATGATTCTGTTGTAACTGCAGTTCAGCTGTATCTTCAATTGTGACGATGCGTTCGCCGGAGGGAATAAAGCTTGAGAGAATATTGAGCAATGTGGTTTTACCCGTCCCGGTTCCCCCCGAAATAATGATGTTTGTTTTGACTTTAACCAATGCGGCTAACAGTTCACCCATGGCGGACGTTAGCGTCTTTTTTTCAAGGATATCGTACAGTTGCAAGGGCACAACAGCAAAACGGCGAATGGTGAGAACAGGTCCATCAAGAGCCAATGGAGGAATAATGGCGTTTACTCGTGACCCATCAGGTAAGCGAGCATCTACCATGGGAGTGAATTCATCGATGCGTCGCCCTATACGGGATACGATTTTATCGATAATTTTCATGAGATGTTCGTTATTGCCAAATTGGATATCGGTCAGTTCGATGCGCCCGTTTTTTTCGATATAGATTTTCTCATAACCGTTGACCATGATTTCAGAAATGTTTGGGTCGGCCAGCAATGGCTCAAGAGGACCAAGCCCCAGAATTTCGTATTTAAGGTCGGCTATGAGTCTTACGCGTTCCTTATGATTAAATGGAATAGACTCTTCTTCAATCAGCAAGACCAGTATGCGTTCAAGCTCGTTACGCAACTGAACCGGAGACAGACTTTCGATAGCATTGAGGTCAATGCGACTGATCAACATCTGGTGCAGCTTGACTTTGATGTGATAATAGTCAATACCGGATGTATGGGCTTTCTTAGCATCTGTTGATACAGATGCAGCAGGAACCTCGACCAGATGAGATGAAGGATTTGCTTCATGCGCAGAGTCCTGGTGATCAGTATCCCTTTTTGAGGATAAACCCCAGCGGACTATTTGATCTTTAAGCGTTGCCATAGCGAACGTTTTTTGTGAGTGCTGCCAGTGAGCTGCGCTGCCCAGTCGTCAATAGTTGTGGAAAGTTTTGAATATGGTGCTACTTCCAGGACAGACTGCCCGAGGAGTAATGATTGCTGCACAGCTTGTGTGTCTTTGGGAATACGTTTTTCAATCTTCCGGCCAATAAGTTGTTCTATTTTGGCTAAGGAGACAGGAAGAGAAGGTTCAACACAATTGAGAATGAGCTCGATATTCGGTATTGGTGTGTCAAACTCTTGCAGGAAATTCAGGAGTTGGCCGGCCCGGCGTAGAGAGGGTAACGATGGTGTGGAAACAACACAGATTTTTTCAAGATGTTCGAGAACGCCAATGCCAACCTGGTCAAATCCCGAACCGATATCAACCAGAATGTAGTCATAAAAGCTTGCGCTGATGTTCATGAGCTGGGTCACATTCTCAGCTTCGATGGAGGTGATTTTTTCCAGCGCATGAGGCAAGGGAACAAGGTCAAGTGTAGAACTGAGATGTGGAACTATGCTGTCGAACAGTTTTTTATCTATCCGGTTGTTTTGTGACGATATATCCGCAAGATCATGCATGAAGTTCTCGCCAGTGAGGTACATATCAAGATCACCGAAGGGCAGGGCTATATCAATTGCCAATACGCGGGTTTCAGGTTCCTGAGAGAGCGCAAAAGCGAGGTTTGCGGCAAGACAGGAGCTGCCATCTCCGCCTTTGGAAGAAATGAATCCGAAAACCCGCCCCTTCCGTGCAATCTGGCCGGTTTTTTGTAAACGAAGATGGGTACGGTCAATAATGTGTTGCAGGGTTCTCGCTGTACTGTTATCAATAACTTCACGCACACCAGCTCGCACAAGGCCCAGGATTATTTCTGGTTCTGGCTTTGGATACAGTGCAACAATGATAACCTGCGGCATTGCGACTGAAAGGTTTTCAACCTCTTGCAGGTAATGAGGTTCGGCAGGATCAAAGGCACCCAAAAAAACAAGATCAGGTTTCCTGACGATGATTTGGCGAACCATGTCTTTTATACCACCAACCAACCGGATCAACTCATCCTGATTCGCGTCAATCTGAATATCAGGAATCTCCCAAATCCTGGAGGAGTAAAAAATAATGTTCATAGCCATTTATTTGACAAGAATGGAAGAGGATGAACCAGTGTTGACTGCAATGGCGATTGCTTGCAAGCTGTCACGATCGTCAATCCCCAAAACGGGAGCAAAAAAAAACTGTACGGGCCCATACTTGATGGTGACACGGATAGCACGATCGCACGATGCCGTACTGAATGACGCATTACTCCAAGAGCCGCAGTCAACGTCAACATTAGTTGTTATTATAAGTTCACCATTTACAGCATTTTTTTCTGCGACGTTCCTGGCTTCATCTTGGGCGTCAGACCATGAATCTTGGTCATGGTACAGCTGGGCTCCGGCCAAGGCTGCAGCATCAGCTGCGTTCTGCAGCTCAACCTTGAGGAGATAGAGTCGCGCCAAGTCGACCGTCAATGCGAAAAATCCCAGTAACACTGGCAACATCAGGGCAAATAAAATCATGATAGAACCCCTCTGGTTGCGCCCAGTCTGCTCTGTCGCATGTGATGACCTCATTATTTCTCCTCAATTCTCATGAGGTTACTTGCAGAAAGAGTAAGCTGTGAAGCACCAAGAATAAAGTATACTGGACTCT
>JGI10211J34971_10001876_pt1 | contig 17281 bp, 14 predicted proteins | sample Etolagsediment_FD_34971 | JGI IMG/M metagenome (IMG submission 34971) | reverse complement strand
CAGAAAAAAATGCTCCATTTTAACAGAGATGGTTTAATATTTGCTTTAAGCAATCATGTATGTTTCACAGTGAATTTATTTCCATGCATCAATAAACATGACTTCAGTCTTGAAATTTGAAGGATTGAGTGGATATTTACGCTTGTGATCAACCAACAATTGAAACGGCATTTCATAACAGCCAAAATATAGATGGGAGCTCGTATCATGACCGATATTGATACTGAACTTTACCCGAAAGCAGAATCTCGCCATGGCATGGCCAGTGGTGCTTTCAAAACTGCCAAGAGAGCCCTCCGCGATGAACGGATCAGTGGCCTCACTGGTGCTTTACTCGCTATGTTCATCTGGGGTCACCTGCTGGCTGAATCCTCCATCATTTTCGGGAAAGATGCGTACAACTATGTCGCTAATTTTCTAGAGTACACTGTTCCTGTAGCCAAACCTGTCCTTTTCGTTATCACAATTCTTTTCTTTGTACACTTCGTGTGGGCCAGTCGCAAGATTCCGGGCAAGCTCCGGGAGCGTAAACGCATGCTGGAACTTGGTGAGAGCCTTCAGAAATCGCGCAAAGGTTGGAATCAGGATCCCAAATCAGACATCAAACTTCGGAAACATTTTGAGACCTCCCTCTGGATCACTCAGGTAAGAACCGGAATGATCGTTCTGGTCACCGGTGGATTTCATTTAATTCTCATCACCTGGAACCTGTTCTCGGATATGGGCTTCGGCTTCCTTGGTTTTGACTATCATCCACATCCCATCCTTAATTATGACCTGACTTCCGCCAGGATGACTTCAGGACTGTGGATCCTTTATGCCGTACTTATGCTCTCAGTAGTGGCACATATGGCCATTGGTGTCTATCGACTCCTGGTGAAATGGTTTGCCGATACCTGGTTTGTTAGAAACTATGCCAAGGCTTTCTTCTATCTGCTATTCTCCTTCTATACAGTATGGGGAACCATCACAATAATTGCGGCCAGCGGTGCGTGGAAAGGGGTGCTTTCATGAAGACCATAATTACAGATGTTTTGGTGATCGGTGCTGGTCTGGCTGGAGAAAGAGCTGCCATTGCAAGTGCCCAGGCGGGTCTAGATGTCACCATGCTGTCACTGGTACCGCCGCGTCGCAGCCATTCTGCTGCAGCCCAGGGCGGTATGCAGGCCTCATTGGGAAATTCAGTCAAGGGCCAGGGTGATAATCCCACGGTTCACTGGCTGGATACCGTAAAAGGCTCCGATTGGGGCGCAGATCAGGAAGTGGCTCGTATCTTTGCCGACAATGCCCCCATCGCCATGCGGGAAATGGCTCACTTCGGTGTTCCCTGGAATCGCGTTGAAGGCGGTCCCCGGGACGTCTATATCAAAGGCAAAAAAACCACCATTGTTGAAGATCATGCCAATGAAGGTCTGATCACGGCTCGCGATTTTGGCGGAACAGCCAAATGGCGGACCTGTTATACGGCAGATGGAACAGGCCATACCGTTCTGTATGCCATGGACAACCTGGCCGTTCAACTCGACATTACCATTCATGATCGTATGGAAGCCCTGAGCCTGATCCACGAGGATGGGGTCTGTATGGGCGCCATCGTTCGCTCACTCAGAGACGGGGAGATCATTGCCTACCTGTCAAAAGCCACGGCCATTGCCACCGGTGGATATGGACGACTTTACGGTGAATCCACCAATGCCATTATCAATGAAGGCACCGGTTCCTGGATCGCCCTTCAAACCGGTCTGGTTCCCCTGGGCAACATGGAAGCGGTCCAATTCCATCCCACTGGCATCGTACCCACTGATATTCTGGTGACAGAAGGTTGCCGTGGAGATGGTGGTCTCCTCCTGGATGTGGATGAATATCGCTTCATGCCTGATTATGAGCCTGAAAAGCAGGAGCTGGCATCACGCGATGTTGTGTCCCGGCGTATGAAGGAACACATCCTCAAGGGCAAGGGCGTCAAATCTCCCTATGGCGAACACCTCTGGTTGGATCTCCGCCACCTTGGAGAAAAACATCTCACCACAAAACTTCGTGAAGTCTATGATATCTGCATGTACTTCATTGGTGTTAACCCCATCAAGGAACTGGTGCCCGTGAGACCCACCCAGCACTATTCCATGGGTGGTATCCGGGTCAACAAGGATGGCCACACATACGGCCTCAAGGGTCTCTTTGCCCTGGGCGAAGTGGCTTGCTGGGACATGCATGGATTTAATCGCCTAGGCGGGAATTCACTGGCTGAGACGGTGGTTGCCGGTATGGTGGTGGGTGAAAAGATCGCCACCTACGCCAAGTCAGCAGAACTTAACGCCAATGTCACCCTGGCTGAAAGTTTTGCCAAGGAACAGACGGATCTCATTGCCCATCTGCTGAATAATGATGGGACTGAAGATGTCTATAAGCTGCGGGACGAGATCGCAGAGCTGCTTAAAGACCATGTCCACATCTTCCGTACCGGCGAAGGTCTTGAAAAGGCCGTCAATGGATTGAAAGAAATATTGGGACGGGTTAGAAATGTGAAGGTGCGCGCAAATGCTCCAGGCATGAATCCTGAACTCAGTCAGGCATTGCGGATTGAAGGCATGGCCAAACAGGCTTACATCATTGCCAAGGGTGCTTTGCTGAGAACCGAATCCCGCGGGGCCCATACCCGTGAGGATTACCCCGCCCGCGATGACAAAAACTGGCTCAACCGCACCCTGGCCTACTGGCCCAAGGGAGCCGATGAACCGGAATTCAAATATGAGCCGGTCGGAATGCTGGACCTGCCACCGGGAGACCGTGGCTATGGAGGGGGACAAATGATCGATATGGACCTGACGCTTGAGCAGTACAATGCCAAGGTCGAAGCAGAGCAGAAAGCTCTGGGAAAACATGAAACCCTCGAACCCCAGGGTGTGAAGCTTCCCAAGGAAGCCTGGCGCCTGGAGTCACCATATAAGGATATGAAATAATGGGACGGACATTAACATTCAAAATTTTCAGATATAATCCCACCAAAGATAATGACGAGCCGCATGTAGAGAGTTATCAAATTGAGGAAACGCCACGACTGAACATCTTTACGGCGCTGCATCTGATTCGTGAAAAACAGGCACCGGATCTCATGTATGACTTTGTCTGCCGCGCTGGAATTTGTGGTTCCTGTGCCATGATGATCAATGGTCGGCCGACCCTGGCCTGCCGGACCCTGACATCGGATTTGACAGACACCATTGAATTGTATCCCCTGCCCTTCTTCAAGCTTTTGGGTGACCTTTCCGTGGATACCGGTGTCTGGTTCCATGACATGGCCAAAAGGGTTGAGTCATGGATCCATACGGACAAACTGTTTGATCCCAATGCCGAAGAAGAACGCATGGACAATGCTACTGCCAACAAGATCTATGAATCGGAACGCTGTATCGAGTGCGGCTGCTGTGTGGCTGCCTGTGCAACGGCTCAGGTCTATCCCGATTTTATCGGTGCCGCCGGTTTGAATCGTATCGGCCGATTCCTGTTTGACCCACGGGACAAGCGCGGGGATCAGGAATGGTTTGAACTGATTTCAACGGATATTGGGGTATTCGGATGTATCGGGATGATGGCCTGTGATGATGTCTGTCCCAAAGATCTGCCCCTGCTGGAGGTCTTTTCCTACATTCGCCGCAAGGCCAATGCTGGTGTCAAGATCGCCGTGCCGGATCTTGAAATGTCCTGACCGGACACAAAAGCATATCAAAATGGGTCAGCAGTTGCTGGCCCTTTTCTTTAATAATCAAAACATGTACCTGACCCCGTATCAGGTTGTAAAAGGTGACACTATTTCAGAAAGGTCACCTTCTGGGTCAATTGCTGAGAGCCACTCTGGAGAACCACCAAATAGACACCAGAATCCACAATCTGCCCCCGTCTGTTCAATCCCTGCCAGACCAGCTCAAATCTCCCCCCTTGATGGAAACCATCCTGGAGGACCTTCAGAAGATTTCCCCTAAGATCATAGATCCGAATCGAGATCTCAATAGCTTGAGTGAGTTCGAAGGTAATGGTTGTGGAGGGGTTGAACGGGTTTGGATAGGCCGCTGCCATCCTCATGTCAGAAGGCGCGCCGACAGGCGCATCGATGGCAACGATGGTCTGATTTTCAAAATAGTTGAAGGTTCCGCTATAATTGCCCACGGCCAGATCCAGATCACCGTCGCCGTTGAGATCCACGAGGGCTGGGGTGGCATTCTGTCCTACAACCAGATCTGCCACTATCTCAGTATTTTCCACCCACACATCATTTTCCCTGGAAAAATATTGCAGCTCATGCCATGAATTACCAGTGATCATATCCAGTGTGCCGTTTCGATCAACATCACCCAGACTAACGACTGCGTTGCTGCTGACAGAAATACCGGCGAAAAGGCTTGTATTTTCAGTCCAAGCTGGTACTTCCACCGTTCCGGTGTTCTCATAATAGCTGATCTGACCATTTTCACGGCCGATGATGAGATCCAGATCGTGATCCCGGTCCATATCCCTGAGGAAGGGACTTGACCAGCCCCCCACGCTGATCCCAGCGAACATGGTGGCGACATAGGGAAATCCAGTCCCGGTATTGTGATGATAAAAAAGGTTTCCGCTCAGGTCTCCGACCACCAGATCCACCAGACCATCTGCATCCAGGTCACCAGCAGCCACGGACGAATAGATCGAGTGATCGATACTGGCAAAGGGGGCATGATTAGCGCTCCAGGCAGGCGCGTAGGGGGTGCCAATATTCTCGTAGTACTTGATATCGCCCATCTGACTCCCGCTGAGCATATCCTGATCACCGTCTCCGTCAAAGTCGATGAAATACGGATGACTGGCGCCACCCACATCGAGGACACCTCCAAAGAGAGAGGTTACTTCAGTCCAGGAAGCATCCGCCAAACTCCCGCTATTGCGATAGTATTTTAGCGGTCCAGAGGCCGTGCCGTGGACCAGATCCAACTTCCCGTCACCGGTAAGGTCCACCAGACAGGGTGAGTTCCAATAAGTGGAGTTGCCTAACCCGGAAAATTCGGTATTCTCCTCTGACCAGCTCCACGAAGATGCTGTGCCACTGTTCCGATAGAAGCGAAAACCATAGCCATCGCGACCCACCAGCAGATCGTGATCGCCATCGTTATCCAAATCAGCGAACCAGGGATAGGCATACAAGCCCACATCATACCAGAGCTGGAATTCACCGGCTAGAAAAATAGCCCCATCGGCAGATCCGAAGTTCTCAAAATAGCGGACCTCGCCACTTTCACTCAAACCCACGACCAGATCAAGATCCCCATCATCATCCAGATCGGCCAGGTGGGGGACCGGATTGTTTCCCAGGTCCAGGTCAGCAAAAAAATCATCAATACGCTGAAATTCAGGCGCTGTGGCATCCCCAATATTGTCATAGAGCTGAATACCGGTATATCCGCCTGTGATGAGATCAAGATCCCCATCCCCATCCAGATCGGCACAGACAGCCATTTCACTATCCAGTTGCTCCACCGTGTCAAAAATTGAAGGTCCTGGCGCAAAGTGAGGGACAGATGTGGATCCTGTATTCTCAAAATAACGGGGAGCGCCATTGATGTTACCCAGGATCATATCTGCATCTTCATCTCCATCCAGATCAGCAAAGCGGGGTTGTGAGAAAGCCAGGGACGGAACTCCGCTGGGATTGAAAATGACATCATTTTGCACCCACATCTGAGAGTGGGCTGCACCCATGAGAAAAATTATTGAAACAAGGTATCGCTTGAACATGAGAATTGTCCCCTTATGAATCCCCTAGGATCTTTGTTGAAAGGTAGTCGCTTTGATGAGTAATTCATCCCACTCATTTTGCCAATTCGAATCGATGGTAATACCCCCACCGGTTCCCAAAGTCAGCTCGCAGCCGTTCTGGATCAAGGTACGGATAGCAATATTGAAACTGAATTCATCTCCTGGGAGGATACAGCCCAGAGCGCCTGTATATATCCCGCGGGCAGAGGTCTCAAGGGCATCGATGGCTTGAACCGCCCGTTTTTTTGGGCATCCGGTTATGGATCCTCCCGGCAGCATGGAGAGGAGTGCTTCGAAGGGGTGGAGGTCATTTAGCAAACGCCCTTCAATCTGAGAACAGGTATGCCAGACCTTTTGCAGACCTTTGAGTTCTTTCACTGCTTTCAATGTGACGCTGCCGATCTGACTCACCTTGCCCAGATCATTGCGAAGCAGGTCCGTGATCATGAAAAGCTCAGCCTGCTCCTTGGCACTGCTTAAAAGCTCGTCCCTGTTTTTCAAATCTGAGCTGTCATCCGCACCTCTCGGTCGAGTCCCCTTGATGGGCTCGGTTCTCAGGGTCCCTGATGTGTGTTGCAAGAAAAGTTCAGGCGAGAGGGAATGGATAGCCAAACCAGCCCCTTCAAAGTAGCAGGCATGTTCTGCAGGATGTTGCTGGTAAAGTTGTTTGAATAGCGAACGTGGCTGTACTGAACTTGAACCCCGGAGCTGTTGGGTGAGGTTGATCTGGTAAAATTCTCCAGCCCGGATATGGTCCAGTATCTTGGCAATGGCCTGACGATAGGCTGGTAGATCCACGGACAGTGAAAATTGCAGTGGCTCTTCTGGACTGGGCGGCTGCTCCTGTCGAACAGGAATAGGCAAGCCATCCTGATCGCGCCATTGGGAGTTGATACGCTCGGACCAGCTATCATAGGCATGGAAAACTGCCAGGGGACAATTGCGACCGTGTCTGGATTTAACCTGGAGGAGATCCATCCCCAGATCATAGCTCACAAAACCGGCACAAAGCTGCTGCTCATGCTCCTGAATGAACCGGATTAATGCCGGAAGATCTTCAATTTTTTCCAGGATAAAACTGTCGCAGGGATCAAAGGCCAGCAATTCTCGCCAGGTGTCAGACCCTGAAGGAGGGGTATAGAAAATATCTCGAGCATGATCAGGAAAAATGGGCAGCTGCATCTCAGATAATGCCATTTGATCAAATTGTTTGGGCCAGGAAGTTGGCGATCATGATATCACCCGTTTCCAGCATCAAAAAGGATTCAGGATGAAACTGCAGTCCAAACGAGGGGAGGGTTTCGTGCTCCATGGCCATGATGTCACCCCGCTCATCATGAGCACTTGCCTTGAATCCTGCAGGGACCTTGTCGATAACCAGGGAATGATATCTGGCCGCTTCAAAATGGTCCGGGGTATGAGTCAGCAGCCGGGAGGATTCTTTGTGGAGGGGGGTGGTTTTGCCAAAAATGAGCTGCTTCGCCGAAACGATATGAGATCCAAAACTTTGAGCCAGACATTGGTGCCCCAGGCAGATGCCCAGGATAGGGATCCTGCCGTGAAAATATTTGATCAAAGGCATGCTGATGCCCGCATTATCAGGGGTACCGGGACCGGGGCTGATGATCAGTTTTTCAGGCTGCAGGGCAATAACCTCTTCAACTGAGAGGGCATCATTGGTGATCACCTCAACCTGGCCGCCCAGACGAGAGACCTGTTGGTACAGGTTATAGGTGAAAGAATCGTAATTATCCACCAGCAAGATCAAGGGCTCATCTCCAGCTCATTTGTCGTCAACCTGTCCCAGTGTTTTTAACCGTTGGAGTCGCTCCACTTCATGCTTCTGAAGCCAGGGATCCTTGGATAGGAGGGCCCAGGCCTTTTCAAAATAGGGTTGAGCCGCTTCTGGCTGGTCCAGGATGAGCAGGCATTCAGCGATCTCCTCAGCCACAAAGCCATCCTCTGGCAACCCAGCTTTCTTGATCTCTTCAGCCAGATCCTTTTGGAGTCGCAGAGCCAGGGCAACATTATCCAGGGAGCGCTGGGTCCGTCCGATGCACCATTTGGCAATATGCATTTCCTGTAATCTTTTGTGTGCCTTCTGCCAGCTGAATCCCTTCTCAAATACAGCGAGGGCTTCTTCATACCGACCCAGATCATGGTAGGTCCAGCCAATGTTATTGTAAAGTGATCCCAGCCAGCCTTTGGCCCTGGGGTCTTCACTTGTCTCAGCCAGCGCCATGGCCTTTTCATTCCATTCGAGTTGCTCCCCTGGTGCTACAACGATGGCTGCCATATGGGCTGCATCCACAGCATGAAAATCAGAACCGGACGCCAATCCCTGATCCCAGGCCTCCAAAAACAAGGGGAGTGCTTTCTCTTTTTCCCCGGATGAGTTATAGACTCGCCCCCGTTCCAGGAGATAACGGATCCTGGCAAGCGGTGTTTTATGGGACAGCCTTTCCTCGACCGCATCCAACTGGGCATGGGCTTCGCTGAATTTTTGCTGTAATCCCAGGGTACGGGCGATCTGTGTCTGGAGCTGCAAATGTTCTTCAGGGTTCTTCTCTAGAGATATGGATATTAGAATTTCTCGAAATTTTTTTTCGGTAGTATGGGGCTCGTTATAATTCCAATGCTGATCAAAGTCCGGCATCGGTTCCTCCTCTCTTTGGCTGGATTCAGAGCTGCACGCGATCACAACCATCAGGCTCATTATCATGCTAGTGATCCGAGGCGTCATATCCGTCTCCTGGGTGTTTCCCCCGTCACCTTAAAATAGGCGTGATCTGGAACAATCACCGTTTAAAAATATATGCTGAATCTGCAAACCTGGTTATCTTGGAATGTTAAGACACTTCGCCATAATTTTTGAAATGAAAGAGATGTAAAAATGATAAGACCCATTGGAAGAAACTATGGCAAGATGGCCACATGGACATTGGTTGTATATCTGTCTGTCATGCTCAGCGGATGTGCTACCCGACCCGAAGCGCTTCCTCCGGAACAGGCCAAAACACTTCAAACCCGAGAGATGAGTTATAGTGTTGACGAAGTAGCCCGGGGCGTGGTGGCCGTGCTTCAGGAAATGAATTATTCCCTGGAAAATGTCGATACCAAGGTCGGGATCATCACTGCAGAACGCACATCTGAAAGACAACTGGCTCCCATAAGTCGGGAAGCAGCTCCTGAAGAGATGCCAGACGAAATGCAGACATTCTGTCTGGTTGCAGGTGGGCTGGCCATTGCCGCCCTGCTCTTTGCCTGGTTGTGGGATGATGATGAGAATGAAGATGACTGGGCTCCGCGCAGAAGTCATCGAAGACATATTCACCACCACCCGGGTCCCATCTTTATTGAGGCGGACGATTATTCCCACGATTCCTACAAATACAAAATGACCGTTACGCTGGAGCCACTGGGTACCTACAAAAGCAGGATCAGGGTCTCGGTTCAGGGCTTGTTAATGGAAGGTCCCTCCATTGCCGCTTCAGGTCCCGTCCATGATGAAGCCTTTTATCAGGATTTCTACAACCGCTTGCAGATCGTTTTGACGCAATAACAGAAACACTTTTTCAATCAAGATAGTAGTTTAGCCAAAACCAGGCTACAGGGGCTGCATGCCAGCTTTAAGGGCTGTTGATCTGTCAAGGTGTTTGACGTTATCATCATTTGTATATATAAGTATTTGCATTACCTTAGGGCATTCAATAAAGAGGAGAGAATGATGAGAAGCATGCATGTGCTGTTTTCAATCGTAGTTTTTGTGGGCTTATTATTCGCCCAGGATGCAACCAGTGTTCCTGCTCAACAAAATGCCATCGAGACCTTAGCAGGTCAACAAGGCTTCAATCGTGTTGAATTGGACACCTGGCTGACAATTCAATACAACAGTGACCTCAATAATTTATCCAAGACGAATGCGGCCCTGACAATTGCTGCCTTTCAGTCATCAAATCCTCCAATACCACCTGCACAGCACAGCGCCATAACCCCTTCAGCGCCGACTGCAGCCTCTTCAATCAAGGCAAATGAAACGACCCCCATAACTGCCAGTATTCTTGAAGCAGGCATGTCAAAACGGTTTTATCTGGTTGACGGTAACATCATCAGTGGCAACATCCTGGAGATCGTGAGTGGTGTGTGTGTCATAGAAACGCCAGATGGCACGCTGCGAATTCCCAGCTCAGATATCCTTGAGGAAACCGCATCCATCACAAAAAAGGATGATACTCGATACGTGGGACCGGTTTTGAAAGACAATATGCAGGAAATCGTGATCCGCTCCAAATACGGTGATGTTGTGATCGACAAAAAAGACATCAAGGAGATGGATCGCTTCCACGGTGGCAAGCGGGTGGCCTGGGCTGAAGAGAAAAAGACATTTTATCAGGTGAGGCCGTGCTGACAGATATTTTTCTTGATCCAACAGCCTTTCCACTGCCAGCCCACACCTTTTACATCAGCGGGCTTTCGCTGGGATATGGATTTACTGAACGCTTCATGCTTAGGACCCAGTTTGGCAGTAATTTTTCCGGTGATCTGAATGTGACTGGACACTGGCGCTTCTACCATCGGCCAACGGCTGCCAAAGAGAGTGCGGCCGCCATCGGGATGAAGCTCCATCGCAATTATCCCATGAAGAACCTGGTCGCCCGATACTCACAGTTTGTGGATGTGGGGAATGGCCAAACGCTCAATGAAAATGAAACCATCCAGACGGCTGATGTCATGAGCAATCCTGACCAGGTTGGAATGTATGGTGAACTTTATTATGTCATGTCGTACCGGAGAACCATGGAGAGTGGCCGTGGAAAGGTGGGTGCCCACTTTGGAGCCCGGACAAATACTTTCCCCTTGTTAAAGGGAAATTTGCTCATTGCGGACAGCACTTTCCAGTGGATGGACTCGGGAGAGTTCTTCATGCCCTTCCGTCTCTTCGCAGGGTTTGAATATGACCTCTCGAAGAACATGAAATTTCTTGCTGAAGTCTGGGTTGATAATGGTAACAAGTACCGCAGCTTCTCAGACAGCTGGGATGATTATTTTGGTGATGATACCCGCTTTGTACTTGATGGTTCTGGTGGTGACTACAGCATGCTGGATTTCGACTTTGGATTTCTGTATGCCGTCAGCGAGACCTTTCGCTTCGGTATCCACTTTCAGCAGCCCTATCTGGCCTTCTACTGGGAGCTGTACGAGCTCTAACACAGAGGATGGGGGCGTCACATGATTGAAAAGTATTTCGGCCCTTTGGTAGGCATTCTGTTCCTGGCCTGTACTTCCATGGCTATCCATGGGCAACAGCGCAACCCCCAGCTCTTAGAAACCACTCAGGAGGTCAGGGTCAGGAAAATCGTTTCAGAGTTGGAGGGGGTGGAAATATCATTGGAAACAAAGGATAAACTGATCATCACTGGACACCTTGAGGGCGTCTCAGCAGGGGCTTTCAATCTAACCAGGAATGGCAGGTTGGAGGTCATTCCAATCGACTCTGTATCGAGGATCATGATTCGACCCGGGGCAAGTGAGATCTTTCTAACAGCCATATCCGCAGGTATGGGTGCGCTCTTCCTGGGTGGTGCCCTGGTCCTGTCCACCGATGATGTGTCGGAAAATTCCCTCGGTCTGACTGCTCTTCTCGGGCTCACTGGTGGTGCATTATGGGGCTATTCAACTTTTTATAATTGCGAGATCATTGAGCTTGAATAGATCGATTATCACGAGCATTGGGGTCACATTTTTCCTGATACTGAGCTCCTGTTATCACAATGGTCATGTCCGTAGTCAGCGAATCCTCGAGCCAGGGGATCGCATCATTTCGCCGGAGATTTCCGTCAATGCCTTGAGTTCTGGGAGGAACGGGTGGCAAAGTCAAGGCATAGACGACGCCTGCATGGCCGGAGTGCGCGCAGGCATCTCCTATCTGGGTTTACACGGGAGGTTTGAGCAAGGCGGGTATATCGGGTATGGCTTCAGCGATGAATCGGGGATCATGATCCTGGGCTATGATCTCAGGAAAGTGAAATATCTGACGTCAGGTACTCCCATTCGCTATGGATTATATCTGGAAGGCAATTTTATCTCTAAAGGAAATGCTAGTTACGGCATATACCAGAGTAAGGTGTTCCAAATCCGACCCTCCATAACAACAGTCAGTTCTCCCCAGAAGCCCTTCTATAGCGGAGTGCATGCCTTGCTTAATATCGGAAATGCTTCAAACAATTTTGAGGAAGACTTCATTTATGACCCAGTAAGCTCCACCTACATTTATAATTTCAATTCTATCGATTATCAGATTCTGTCTCCCGGTTTGGGCCTTTCCACAGGATATGAGGGTAAGTTCCTTGATTTTCTCACTCAGATACAGGCAGATATCAGCTGGGTCAATCAGCGGCACGAAGTTTTAAATAGAAGCTCGAACCCTATTTTGTATCAGGAGGATATGAAAAAGGATGGGCTGGTCGTTACCATTGGGCTTTCCATTCACAAGGCACCGGCGAGTGAGAGGAAGAGACGGGCAAAGCCCTTAATATCCAGAGCCCTCAGGAGCCCCGTGGTCCAGGAGACCCCTCCCAGGAAGGCGCTGGCAAAATTTGACCCTGATACCGGCCTACCCATACAGGAAGCGCAGACTGGATCAAGCCAGAAGTTCGATCCCAACACTGGCTTGAAAATTCCGGAAACGACCCCCATCTTTGATCCCAAAACGGGACTTCCCGTGATCAAGAATGCGAAACAGCACGAGGCAAAAGTGCCGCTTTCACTTCTCACAGCAGAGGAGCAAATGAATCTGGCTCTGTCAACACTCAAGGTCTCAAAGTATAATGGTGTCATGGCGGATGCGAACGTGATCGACATAACAGTGAAAGGTCTGGTTGTTCAGCAGGTAAACTCCCAAAAGGTGGACACCCTGCACTATCCTGTGATCTCAACCATTGAATTCTCGGGCAAGAAACAAGGATTCCCTGGCTGCGTGAGAGGTGGTCTGACGGCATGCGGTGTGTGTTATGGCCTACCCCTGGCAGCGACGTTCGTATTCTCAGACCTGCAGATCTTTGATATCGTGGGGGGGATGGTCCCCCTTGCCGTCTTGGGCGGGATGGTTCTGGGAGGCAATAAGCCCTATCAAACAGAAGTGGATTTCCGTCAAATTCCGATCTCACAAACCGGGAATGACTATAAACAAGAATTGCTCCTCGGGTTGATTCAGCGTACCCTAAGCGATGGACTTCAAGATGAAAAGATCGCTCCTGTTCTTCCAGCTCTCAGACCATAAGAATTCCTGCATATCCCTTTTTATTGGTCTGTTGCTATTGGGGATGGCCCCGCCATCACACCTGATTGCTCAACCAACCCCCCTTGATTCTCTCTACGCCAGCGACTCACTGGGATTTGGTTCCCGGGTCCTGCTCAAGCCCATCCAGTGGTGGCAGCACTTCAGTTATGCAAACCCCTCCATGAATTGCCAGTTTGAGAAATCCTGCTCCAATTTCATGGTCCAGGCCGTGCAGGAGAAAGGGCCCATTCGAGGCGTCATTGTGGGGACAGATCGCATTGTCCGCTGTAACCCCTTCGCCCGACACTATCATGTCCAGCGACCGGGCGCAGAGATCCAATATGATGGGCGTCTGGTAGAACCACTCAATTGGCAGCCGGAATATCCTCCCGGGAAGTCTCCCCTCGCCGCCGCAACCCTGTCTCTTATGCCAGGATTGGGAAGAGCCTATGCCGGTCATCCCTGGGATGGTGTATTCAGTTTTATTCTGGTGGGGGCCTTTGCTTTCAATACTTACCAGCATTCCCAGGCTGACAATCCATTTATGGCTGGCATAAATGGCAGCCTCATGCTTCTGTTCTGGTCTGCGGATATCTATGGTGCTTATCGAACCGCCCAATTGGCCCCACCCCATAAACCCTGACACAGACCCGCCATTCTGCAAATCAGCATCTCACCCATTTGGGATATTGAATTGACCCCTCATTTACAATAGATTCATTGTCTTAGTCGCGGCAATAAAAAATGACCTGACAAACCAGCACGACGGAATCATTTCAAGGGGCACCATGATCATCAAAAAATCTTTCAAGAAGCTCATCTCAGGAACTATCCTGGCCAGCGTAGTTATCAGTTGTTATACCAATCCTTATGTCTATGAACCTCCCCGAGAACAATATGTGATCATGCTTTCCATGGATGGTTGTCGCTGGGATTATCCTCAATTGGCAAACATGCCAAATCTGGAATCCATCGCCAGGCAGGGAGTGAAAATGGAATCACTGCAACCTTCATTCCCCAGCAAAACCTTTCCCAACCACTATAGCCTGGCCACAGGCCTCTACCCGGATCACCATGGCATCGTGCAGAACACTTTCTATGATCCGGAGATGGACGCCTACTACCAGCTCAGTGATCGAGATGCGGTGGAAAATGGTGATTTTTATGAGGGAGAACCGATCTGGGTGACGGCTGAGAAACAGGGTCTGAGGACGGCGAGCTATTTCTGGGTGGGCAGTGAAGCACCTGTCCAGGGTGTTCAGCCCCATACCTGGAAAAGATATGACCACCAGTTCCCCTTTGAATCCAGAGTGGATAGCGTGATCTCCTGGCTCAAGCTTCCGGAAGCACAACGCCCCAAGCTCATTACCTGGTATTTTCATGAACCCGATGGCGTTGGTCACAAATATGGACCTGAGAGCGATGAGGTCAGGGCCAAGATGGAATACCTGGATTCCCTCCTGGGGGTTTTCCTGGATGAGCTGGCTAAACTACCCATTGCAGATCAGGTAAATGTCATTGTAACCGCCGACCATGGTATGGCCAGAGTCTCCGGCGATAAAATGATCTATTTTGATGATTATATCCAGACCACATGGCTGGACACTGCACTGGGCTCCAATCCAATTTGGATGTTCGATCCCAAACCTGAATTTGCAGACTCTGTCTATCTCGGCTTGAAACAGGCTGAACATCTTCAGGTATGGAAGCGGGACAGCATTCCTGCCAGACTGCATTATGGTACCCATCCCCGGGTAATGGAACTTGTTGCGGCTCCGGATCTCAATTGGTCAGTGGGCTGGCGCGCTGCTGAAGTCGATCCCTATTCAGTGGGCGGCACCCACGGCTACGACCCTTTCCATAAGGATATGCATGCGATCTTTTACGCCATGGGACCGGCCTTCAAAATAGGTTATGTCCATCCAACTGTTGAAAACGTCAATATTTATCCCCTGCTGGCTGAGATCCTGGGCCTGGATCCTGCGCCCACCGATGGGAAGCTGGAGAACATCAACCGCATGTTGAAACCCAAGATGCTCACAAGCCATTAGTTATGTTCGATGTGCTTTTCCCCGGGGGCTTGTATCTCTTTGCTGGTGTGGTGGTTCTGCTCCTGACATTTTATCGATGGATCAATAAGAGAGATCATTGAAACCCATTCAAGCAAATCGTTTCAGCAGAGCCGTTGTACTCCTCGGAGCAGTGCTGCTGTTCAACTCGTGTTATTTCCAGGATATGCATTTGAGGGAGTACCTGCGACCCATTCGCAAGATTTTTAACAAGGATCGCAGCTATTGGACGGACAAGATTGAATACCGCGGCGAAAGCGGCTCAGAGATCGTGTACTACAAAAAAGGGCGGCCTGCCCTTGAAAGACAATTTGATGAGACCGGTCTCCTGAAGGGAGTGAGCTATTTCGATCGCAAGGGAGACCTTATTCGAAGCGACTCCCTGGTCTACGCTGGGGATGAGCTCATCAGTGCTTATTATTTCGCCGAGCCCCAACATGAACTCATCCTACGATTTCTCAATTACAGCAGACAGGGCCAACTAAGTCAGAGATCCTGGTTCGGTGGAAAAAATGAGCTCCTCAGTCGGGAATTCTTTTTGTTCGACCTCCAGGGACATCGCAGGATGCGGATGATCTTTGATGGCAATGACTCCCTGCTCTTTTCTGAAACGTTCCGGGGGGGAAGCGATGAGCGGGAGCTGCAGAACATCTATACTCTGGATGGACGATTAAGCAACCAGGTTCGCTATCTGGAAGGGCATGATCCCGTACGGTATCATTTTCACGGCGATGGACGCATCACCCGCATTGACCAACTCAGAAAAGACGGGAGCATTTCCTGGACCAATGATCTCATTTATGGTCAGGATGGCAGCATCCTGCAGAGCAATTTCAGCACGGAGTCAAGATTTCTGGTAAGTCATATGGGGGATCTGGAGTTCTTTAGGAGTCGGACCAGGACCTGGAAGCATCCCATGCAGCCGGGACCCAAACTGAATCTGATCAAATACGCACATCAGGACCCCTGGGTCGAAGCAATGATCCGAGCTGATGATTCCACAAAGATTCTTGAGTACCGCTTTCCTGCCAGCAAGGCGATTTTTAAAAAATCCATTCTGAATCCCCAGGGGATCAGGCTGAGTGACACACTATTCGGAGGCACCCCCGGGCGCATTCCCCTGGCCGTGATGCACTATGATAAGCAGGGAAATATTGCCACGGAGACCATCTTTGACCTTCAGGGGCAGGAGCGCTGGCTGAGGAAATGGTACCGGGATCTGGATCAACGGGTCATCCGTGAAGAAGTGATCGCACTGCCGGATTCTTTCTCTGCAGCCATCACCCGTTTCTATGATTGTTTTGGTGAATCAGCCTTTTCAGAAAGTTTCTCAGATCAGGGGACCTTTCAGGGAACCTGGGTGAACTATGTGGGAGGTGGCATCAAAAAGACCCTGTATTATGATACCGGTACCAGACTTTCAGAATCCTGGTTGATCCGCCCTGCAGGGGATACAACAAGTCATTCCCGCTATCAAGCCATCGATTATTTTGTCGTCCAGTCCAGGTTTGGTCCTGGAGACACCCTGGGATCCCAAAGACGTTATACCATCGATGGTCTCATGGATTGGGAGCTCTTTTTTGACAGGGATGGTCAAATTCTTCGCGAGACACAACGCAAAAAGACAGGAGAGATCTACAAGGAAACGCGCTATGACCCTGACACCAGGACCATAGAGAGCACCACCTTTGCCCCCAGTGATCCTGAAGCCATGATCTCGGGAAGATCCAGTACCAGCGAAATATCGAGCCATATAGTGAAGAAACTGAATGCTGCCGGGAAAACGATTCAATTGGTTTCACGGAACACCAGTGGCGATGTTGAGTGGGAGACCCGATACGCTTACCGGGGTGGCAAACTTTTAAAATCAGCCCAGTTGGATTCCAAAGGCGTGCCCGTTGTCATATCAAGTTACACCCACGATGAAAAAGGCTTGGTCCTGACGGAAACAGCCAAGGATGCTGAAGGCAACCAGATCCATTTTATTGAACAGAAATACAATGAGCAGGGGCAGCTGATCTGGAAGAGTTATCGCTCAGACCTGAGTGGTCTGGTCAGTTCAAATCGCTATTATTATGATGATCTGGGCCGGGTTTCCAGAAATGAGATCATCGAAGCCCTCCATTTTGTTGAAGCGGTGGACTAT
>JGI10211J34971_10001875_pt1 | contig 17286 bp, 15 predicted proteins | sample Etolagsediment_FD_34971 | JGI IMG/M metagenome (IMG submission 34971) | reverse complement strand
CCCCACCCACGCCATTCTTTCCCTACAAAAAATCCACCCACCCATAAGATCCCTTTTCTTTTATACAAATAAAAATTCTACAAAAATTTGACAAAGCACAACATATAGTGTATATTTACAAACAAGGAACAAGACATCAGATATTTTAACCAAGGAGGAGTGATTATGGCGAAGCCCGCGAAAACAGAGAGTGCGACACCTTTAGCTGACGCGAAGAAGGATCTGCAAGAGTATCCTTTTCTCGTAAAGACACTGGTGACATTTACAATGCTGAACCCTCAAGGCACCGAGGTGAAGCACAAAGACGAAGTGGTATTCAAGTTGGATGCCGCGTCTGCACGAATGCCGTGGTATGTTTTAAGGAACTACACGGTCCCCAAGTTTCTTACCAAGAAGTATGGTCCTTTTGAGGTAGCATGGCAGAGGATATACGAGATAAAGATCCTGAAACTTATTAACCGCGCAAATCCCGCGGACATAACCGAGATACCGATGAGGGTTATGACCCTGGGACAACTGGCGGCCTACGTGGAGAAGTGGGAACTGGCGGTCGATGTTATGGAGTTCTATTCCGTTGAGAAGGCCAGAGAGATGGTGGCCTTGAAACAGTCGGATCCGAAAGGGTACGAGAAACACTTAGCGGACTATAGGGAAGGAAAACAGAGGACATATCCCGAACTTGATAATATGAGAGGGGACGCGGAAGCGGCGATGGGCGAGGAAGATGAATTCTCGAAGTTAGAAGGGGAAGTTCCTATTGCCTTTGATAAGAGGAAGAAGCCGATGCCGACCGAGGAAGTCGTGCCGAGCGCGGTAGAGGAAGCGTTATTAAAAGAAGAAGAGGAAGAGCCGGTAAAGGAAGATGTGCCTGCTAATCCTTTTGCAGGAGTATAGATGACTGATCCCTTTAAACCGCAGCCTGTCACGAAGGAACTGGCCGAGAAAGATGTTTACTACAACGAGATCAATGAGAACGGCGTTGTGAGTAAGTATAAGATCGAGTCCGGTGTTCCCGTGAAGGTTGCGGAATTGGGTAATGTGAAAGATTTCTTTAACCGCGCGATAGCGAAAGCGGCGGTTATGACACCGGACCAAGTCTTGAACCTTGAAGAAGGTGATCTCACCCACCTGGAGTTAGCCGCGATTAAGTTGGCGGGTAATGCGGCGATGGGGGATCACAAAGCGACACAGGAGTTAGCGGACAGACTTGTAGGAAAAGCGAAGCAGGTCTCCGAGTCAACCAACCTTACACTTACAATCGATGATGTTTTGAATGCGGCCCAGAGGAAAAACGAGGAGGGGGTGGTGGATGTCTGATGTAGATTATAGGATAGACCAACTACGAAACGACCTCCCGGAGTATGCCGCGAAGTTTATCAGGATCCGGCCTAAAGAAGGTGGGGCGTCAGTCCCCCTCATCTTTAACCAGGCCCAGATGATGTTACATCATTTCATCGAAGACATAAGGAAAGCGGGTCAACTCGTGAGAGTCTGCGTGGTCAAAGGCCGGCAGCAAGGCGTGTCCACATACACAGCCGCCCGCTTTCTACATAAAGCGACAATGAACTTAGGTGTGTCAGTTTTTATCTTGGCGCATATGGCCAAGTCAACAGACTATCTGTTTGATATGGTCAAGAGAATGTATGGCAACCTTCCCCAGCCCCTGCAACCCAGTATAGAGCGATCTAACAAAAAAGAATTAAAATTCGGTAGACTCGACTCAGAATATGCTTTGGGTACCGCAGGGGCGAAGGAAGTAGGAAGATCTATGAACCCTCATCTGTTACATCTATCAGAAGCGGCTTTTTATGAGAATACAGATGAACTTTCAACTGGACTAATGCAAGGGGTATCCACCGGGCTAGGGACAGAAATCATAATGGAATCAACCGCCAATGGCGTCAACAATATGTTCTACAACTTGTGCATGAAGGGAACAGATCCTAATGCACTCACACGATATAAGACCCTGTTTATACCTTGGTATATCCAGGACGAATACAGAGAGACACCCCCTGCAAGATTCAAACCCAACGCAAAGGAAGAAGAACTGATGGAGATCTATGGTTTAAAGATCGATCAGATCTTCTGGCGTAGGCGAAAATTGGAGGATGAGTATAACAATGATTTATGGAAATTTCTACAAGAGTATCCGTGCTGTTTGGCAGAAGCCTTCCAGTCTACGGGAAATACCTTGCTTAAACCAGAACTTGTGGAAGCGGCGCGGAAAGCTTCTGCTTATCTCGATGGTCTTGCTCCAATGGTTATGGGAGTGGATGGATCTGGGGAAGGCAGTGACCGCACTGTCCTCGTTGTCAGACAAGGACGGAGAATAGTTGAATACGAAGTACATGATGAACCGGTAAAACCCATGCGCCTAGCGGGGATAATAGCCCAAAAGATAGACAAGCTAGGACTCGACATGGTGTTTTTAGATGTAGCCTATGGTTACGGGTGCCGGGACAGACTGGTTGAGATGGGGTATGGAGCGAAGACGATGGATATACACTTCGGCAGTACCCCGCTCATGCCTGAACTTTATAGGAACAAAAGAGCGCAGATGTATGGATTTATGAAAGATTGGTTTGAAGAGGGCGGAGTGAGCATACCTGATGAAGACATATTCGTAAGAGACCTGTTAATGATACCAGGATTTGAACTCAGCACATCAAGAGGATTACTCACTCTGCCCTCTAAAGTTGATATAAAGAAAAACAACGAAGGAATTTCACCAGACATAAGCGATGCTTTGGTATTGACCTTTGCTTTCCCCGTGCGTTCGAGAGGAATGCAAAGCAAGATCCACACAGCCGAGCCAAGCGAGGTCAGAGTGCGAAGCCCTTATAAATCAAGAAGATTGTCGGAGAAGTTTGTGAAACCAAGTAAACCAAGTGAGTTGTATGTCAAAAGGTAAGGATGGGGTGCGGGGAAGGATATGGAGATAAGACAAGGACGAGAGAATGATTTTGCACAAGCTATGGAGTTGGTAGCAGCTTTTGCAGAGGAGTCTCTGCATGAGTATGGTGTCCATTTAGAAATCGATCAACTTCAGAAAACTTTTGATGAGGTATATTTTTCGAGTTTTGTAGCGGTGGAGGATGGAAAAGTAGTGGGGGTTCTTGCTGGGCATTTGATACCGGACCGATGTAGTGATGAATTGACATACGAAGAAGTAGTTTGGTATATGAGCAAGGAGCATAGAAAATACGGAATAAAACTATTTAACTATGTACAGCAGTGGTGTGTAGTACACGGCATACAAAGAATAAGTATGAGTTGTATGCATAACAGTAAGACAGAGAAACTTTTTGCCCTATATGAAAAAATGGGGTTTAAGCCAATGGAGACAAGGTTCATTAAAGTGCTAGACTAAAGGGAGGTAAGATTATGCCTGTATTTACTACAATAGGAACAGTGCTAGGAGCATCCGCAGCAACAGCATTTAGTGTTGGTTTAGGTGCGACAGCCCTGGCAACAGCAGTTGGTGTCGGAGCATATGCGGTAGGTGGTGGGTTTGATAGTAAGAGTAGTGTAGACGATAGAGTTGGCGCGGCTACCGGAACCGGTAAACTTACGGCAGAAGAAGCAAGAACGACAGCAAAGAAGAAAGCATATAGGGCTGGTGTTATAAATACTTCGCCTACAGGTTTGGATTCGAACCCAAACACCTCGACAGCGAAACTAAAATAAGGCGGTGTAGATATGGCAAAGAAACAACCCCAAGTGGGTAGTCCTCTTTTAGATAAGTTAAAACAAGCGCGTGAAGGGTATATGGGCGCGAAGGTTAACTTTAATAATCAGTATGCTGCCCTTAGTCAATATTTCTATCAGATCCGGGCTGATCAACAGATGTATACCCCACAGGTTATACAGGGTCAATTCGAAAACGATGGTAACATAAATGATAATGTAGGTGCTAAGAGTGCGAAGTTAATGGCATCTGCTCTTATGGGTATGATATGGAAGAATGAGCAGGGAACTTTTAGAATCATTCCTTCTAAGTATATTGATGAGTCAGAGGAAGTGGTAGATTATTTCTATAGGATTACCGCGGATATGGCGGCCTATATGGAGCGTCCAAAGTCAAGACTCACTACTTCTCTCTTTAAGACTATACTGGAATCTGTTGTATACGGCACTTCCGGGATGGTAGTTGCCAAGGGAGGATATGATTTCCCTTTAAGATATTTCAACAAGACAATCCTTTCTTTCTATCTAGGGTACAATAGGGAAGGGGAGATCAACGAAATATTCATTGACTACAATATGTCAGCCGATGAATTGTTTGACGCTTATGGTGAGAAGGCGGGACAGCAGGTAATGACAGCGATCCAAAACAACGACCACCTAACAAGGTTTGTTGTGACAGAAGCTATCAGACCTCGTGAGAGAGAAGCCGGTAAGAGTGTAGCGGGAAAGTTAGGTATGCCTTATGCGGCTCATCTCTTTATGCCAAATGACAATATCTATCTTGAAGAGGGTGGGTATGAGTCTCTTCCAATGAAAGTTCTGTTCCAGGAAAAACTAGAGTATGAATCTTATGGTCGTAGTTCGGCAATGGACGCCCTGCCTACAGTTGTGCAGGCTAACATTGCTGCAGAGATCCTTGCTATAGGTGGAGAACTTACCGCGCAACCGGCGCTAGGGATGTTCGACAATGGATCCCTCGCGGGGTTATCTGTCGATCTTTCGGCTGGAGCCTTGAATGTATTCAATGTTGCAGGAACAGTTCCGACTGAAAAGCCAATCTTTCCACTATTTGAGATTGGAGATTTAAGGGTTATGTACGAGTGGAGAAAGGAATTACAGGTAGAGGTCGCGTCTTATTTCCTTCTCGATAAACTCTATGATCTTCAGACCAAGCAGAGGATGACCCTGGGTGAAGCATTGATGAGAGAGCAGATTAGAAGTGATGCCCTCTCCCCCATATTCACACAGCAGATGGTTTTCTTAACTGAGGTACTTACCAGATCGATAGATATCCTTTTTGGTATGGGGCTTCTAGGAGTTGAGGATCCTGACAACGAGAATGACCCAAAAGTAGTTGCGCTCTTACAGAATGGGCATACTCCTTTCAAGATTCCCGAAGCGGTTCTAACGGCTATGATTAACGGGATTGATTGGTATGATATACAGTTTATATCCCCCGCAGCTAGGATTATGAATAACGAAGAACTTCAGAGTACCTTGAAGTTTATATCAGTAATGGGTGAAGCTGGGGCTATCAGTCCTGAGTTTGTTGATGTCATCGATCCTGATGGTACAGCAATGAAGTTAAAGGCTCTTACCGCTACGGATTCAATCGTAGTTCGTACCCAAGAAGCAAGAGAGGCCATAAGAAAGAACAGAGCCGAGGTTCAGATGCAGATGGCACAAGTAGAGATACAAGCTAAAGCAGCAGCCGCGAATCAGGCTAATGCTCAAGCAGACGCAGCCCGCAGTGGTGCTGTGCGTAATATGCAAGAATCAGGAGTACAACCAGGAGGAATGTAAACATGACAGAGGAGAAAAAGACATTCAGTAAGGAGAGTATCCTTGAAAAGCAGAAGGAGCAGAGAGAAGAGTACGAGAAGAAGATCTCCGAGATGCGAAAGGCAATGGAAGAGGTAGCTTCCACACCTAGTGGTTTAAGGGTGTTGAAGTATATCTATCTTCTAACCGGCGGGGATATGGGACAGGTTCGTAGAGATAAAGAGGGAGTGGTAGATATAGAAGACACCCTCTTAACCCTTGGAGCGAAAGGCGTATACGAAGCGTTACGTTACGCAATGAAATCAGAAACTATTATGCAAATAGAAAGACATAACTGGGAAGAATAAAGGAGGAACAACATGACAACAGGAGCAGGAGGAACAGGTGGAGGAGCAACAGGTGCAGGAGGTACTGGAGGTTCTCAAGGTACTGCGGGAACTGGAGCAACTGGCCCAACTATCAAGGACACACGATTAGAGAAGAGAACAATCGAGGTCCCGGAGAAGTATAAGAACGAAGCATGGGCAAGAGAGATTAAGGATATGGATGATCTCTTCGATAAGATGGCAGGTGCGCAGAAACTTATAGGAAAGGACAAGATAACCCTTCCTTCAGATAGCGCAACAGCAGAAGAACTCAATGCTTTCTATACTCGTATGGGAAGACCTGAGACTCCGGATGGATATGAGTTCCAGAGTATAGAGGAACTTCAGGTAGTTGATAGGAACCCAGATCTCGATAAGAGTATGAAGAAGATTTTTTATGATAATGGGATCCCTAAGAAAACTGGTGAAAAGATTGTAAATCAGTATGAAGCCTTGATTTATGAGATGAATAAGCCTACCATTGAGCAGGCAGCCAAGAGGAATTTGGACTTTCAGACCTTGGCTGACGAGGTGTTAGGTGAAGATAAAGTTGGGGCAATGGAAGCGTTCAAGGCCACAATGCGAGAATCTTTAGGTGATAAGGCGTATTTAGCTGATAAGATCGAGCATATGAGTAACGAGGAACTTATGCCCTTGATCGTGTTCAGCAAGAATATCCACGACAAGTACACTGGGGAGAATAGGATCCAATCAAGGCCAGGGCATACTCCAGGGATGACTGGGGATTTAAAGTCTGATTTCCAGGCTTTATCCAACAAGAAACTCCAGATAAAGAACGACAAGAATATGCCTGACCACATAAAGAAGATTCAGTTGGCTAACCTAAATACCCAGATAATTAAGATTGGTGGGAAGGCTTCAGAACAGGGCATAGATTTATTTAAGTAATAAATTTGACAAATGGTTATTTGTAGTGTATATTTTAGGTAAATAATAACGTCCGTGAAAGAGCGGGGATCGGCCTAGCCGTCCGACTTAAATACCGGGTATCGTTAATAGACGTAAAATATTTATTGACAGAAACCCTACTAAGGAGGAACAAGATGGCTAGAGCAGATTATGCAGGTGTGGAAACAGTCCTTAAAGATGATTATCTAGGTAATCTCTTAAAGATTCCACAGCAGACAGAAACAAGACTCTTCGGTGGCTTCGCAGAAGTTACTGTAGAGGGTAAACAAATGTATATCGACGGGATTGCTCCTGTTGATTACAGGATAGACAATTCATACAACGCCAGTTCAGAAGGCGTTGCAGCTAACTACTTCCGTAGAAAACTCGACACAGATAGAATGATCATCGAAGTTGATTACGATGAGCATTGGTTCAGGAAGACAACTTCCTCGAATCCTTCTGCGCTTATCACACAGGAAATGATGAACGCTTCATATCGTTTTCTTGATAAGGTAGGTATCGATGCTTCAGTTGCTACGGTGCAGTATGGCGAATATGGTACTTCCGATCTTACGTTTGCAAACGATGGTGGTATTACATTGGATGCAACTGGTGGTATCACGATAGATCTCCTAAGAAAAATCAATCACAGATTCACAGGCACAGAAGTTGTATCTCCGAACGGCATGAACAATGTCAAGTTTGTTATTTCGGAAGATGAACAGTATGACATGGGTGGGATCACACAGCTTACATCGTGGCAGTTCCAGTCCATCTATCCGTCAAATGCGATGGGTATGCCGAATGAATCCGGTTTTGGCAGACAGCTTGGTATGCAGAACGTCACCTTTGGTGCGCAGTCTGCTACTGGCAAGATGCTGAACGAAGCCGCGGCTGTAAGAGATTGTCTCGCTTTGGCGAATGGCGCTCTCGTTTATGGTATGGCTTCTGATGGGATTAACTTTGAGATCATACCTCTTTCAGAGACGAAGATTTCAACAGTGCGTTTGAGACTAACCCTCACCGCCGGTGCGGTGCGAACAAATGGTAACAATGTCATCAAGTTTCAGACCACTGTTAAAGATCCGGCTGTATTCTATTAATAGATAATGGGTAGGGGGCGTGTGTCCCCCTACCCTTTTCTTTAAATATAAACCGAGGAGATTAAAATGAGCGACGGCAAGTATGATCTAACATGGAAAAAGACCAGTGAACTTGCGGCCGGTGGTACTGCGGCGGTTGCTACCGATAGGTATATACTACTTAAACAGACAGGACAGGGCGATCCAGTAACGCGTCCTCTTTCTGATATTTTAGGTGGCGGTAGTGCGGGGGTAACCGGGGCAACTGGACCAACTGGACCTACCGGGCCAACCGGACCACAAGGTACGCAGGGTATCCAAGGTACAGCTTCAACTGTAACTGGACCGACTGGACCAACCGGACCGACCGGACCAACTGGACCCCAGGGAACTCAAGGTACAGCTTCAACTGTAACTGGGCCAACTGGGCCAACTGGACCGACTGGACCAACTGGACCCCAGGGAACTCAAGGTACAGCTTCAACTGTAACTGGACCAACTGGACCAACTGGACCCCAGGGAACTGCGGGTACGGCACAGACTGGACCAACCGGACCAACTGGACCAACTGGGCCACAAGGAAACCAGGGTAATATAGGTCCCACTGGACCAACTGGTGCGACTGGACTCCAGGGTACAGCTTCGACTGTAACCGGACCAACCGGACCAACTGGAGGAACTGGAGCAACAGGCGCCACTGGACCAACTGGGCCAACTGGACCTCAAGGTACGGCAGCAGTTGGTAACGCAGCTAGTGCGCAGGTCAGCGTTTCGTTGGCAGAGTTGAATGCAGGGAAGACTATTGTCGCGGCTTCGCCGGGGCAGCAGATCGTTGTAACCGATTTCGTGTTGGTTTGCAACGGTAATTTTGCCGGTTTGACTTCGTTGGAACTTGAGGACGCAAGTGCTACAGTTAATGTTTGTTCAATACTGCAAAGTCAGTTGGACAATGATGTAGTGATTACAAAGGACATAGACCACGCAAAGGTTATCCTGGGTGTGGGTATGGCTGAAGGTCTTACTGTCAGCGAAGCCTTGAAGATTACTAAAACTGGTGCAGCGGCAACCGGTGGTACGAGCATAACAGTAGTTGTAACGTACTTTTTGGTGTAATGTACTAACCTAAAACAGGAGGAAATAAAATGGCTGTAGTCGATAAAACAACCTATAAAAAAAGTTCAGCAAACATACCACAGGACGCGATTGTGGCTACTGGTGCCGACAGTTTGATTCTCGTTGCGAAAGCTGCGATTACAAATGGCGATACCACTGCGTCTATATATCGTATAGCAGAGGTTCCCTCGAACTACGTTGCGGTTGGTGGAGAGATCACTTGTGATGCTCTTACCGGTCTTGATGATGTAGATCTGGGTCTGTATGAAAATGCAGAAAATGGCGGTACGGTTATAGATGTGGACGCGCTCGTTGATGGTGGAGACCTTACTAGTGCTTTGGCACCGGGTTCGGGTCTAAGTCCGATTTCTGCTGTCACAATAGCAAACCAGGATGCAGCAATGTATACTCTGGCAAGTGATGTGTCTAGCGAAAGACAGACATATGTTCTTGGTCTTACGATCAATAAAGATGCGGCTGCCACAGGCACTGTCTGTGTTAAACTGTATCTTGTTCGACGCGAATACGCATAAACGATCCAAGGGAGAATGTCTGATGTCATGTTGGGCAGGGGTGTAAAAACCCCTGCTTCTCCCCTTAAAAAGGAGTTGATATGTCTGTATCTAATTCAAAAACTGACATCGTTAATCTTGCTTTGGACATAATGAAGACGGAAAACATTAACGATGTTGAAATACCTGGGGACGATAAGTCGGCGGTTATACTCAATAGATGGTATGACGATGTACGCCAGGAATGCTTAGAAGGGTTCCCCTGGAATTTTGCTTGTAAGAGGGACTCTATTCCTCTTAGCGCCACCGATCCTACGTTTGGATTTGATGACGCGTATGTCCTCCCCAGCGATTATCTATCTTTAAACTTTATTAAATATTGGGACTATCCTCTATCACAGTGGAACTATCAGATAGAGAATGGCTGCATTTATATGGATAATAGTGGGGCGGCTTCCCTAGACATAGGGTATACATATAATTTGCAACAGACTGTGAAATTCAGTCCTTCTTTTAAAATGTTCTTGGCCTTTGCTTTGGCAGAGAAAGTTGTCTTTAAACTTACAGGTAATGTGAATTTAAACACTCGCATCACGCAAGGTAGGAAAACAGCAGAGGTAAATGCTAGGGCTAAGAATGGGAAGGCTAACCCCCCGGTAGCGTTTAGACAGAGCAAGATGCTCAATGGGCGTCGGGTTTATGGTGGCTCTTCTACAACGGGTTTATATACGGGGCAAAATGGCAGAACTTAATGCACCTATCTATGATTTTAAGCATGGCGTTTTAACACCTAAATTAATGGGGCGGGCGAATATCGCCCTTTATAAGAGTGGTGTTTTAACCGGGGAAAACTTTCTGACTCTTCTGCATGGACCTACAGTGTTCCGTTCAGGCACTGTCTACTCCCGCACTACGCGCCGCAATAACGTAGCCTTCTTTGTCCCCTTCACTTTTGCAGATGATGAAGCGTATACCCTTTCCTTTACGGAAGGGTATCTTCGCTTCTTAGTGGATGGGGCTGTAGTCACAGAAGATCCTATAAGTATTACTGGTATCACTGCAGCTAATCCGGGAGTGCTAACAGCGGTGGGTAATGACTATGTGGATGGGGACGAGGTCTACATAGACAACTGTGAAGGTATGGAGGATCTCAATGGTCAGTTCTATTTGGTCGCTAGTTCTCCAGACCCCGGTACCTCATCGAAGAACTGGACATACTCTAACCCTGCAAACTATGATTATGGGGCTTTGATTACAGTAACGGGTGGGGAAGCGCTACTTGTGAATGTTCCTCCCTATGATGTGACTGGACCCACTATAGAAACTAAAACTGGTTTTCCATATACTGTGGCTCTCGATGAGTTTGTAGAAACATCAACTAAACCGGCGAATACCGAAATAAAGTATATTTTATCTAACGATGATGGGGTTACTTGGTATTATTGGGATGGGGCTATGTGGTCTGTGAGCGATGAGACATATGCACAGAGCAATACCGCAGCCACAGTACACACCAATATACCAACACTACCATTAGGCACTCTTAAATATAGGGCTTTTCTTTATACTTCAGACAATACAGTAACACCACAACTAGATAATGTGGAGACTTCTTTTACGGCTCCCTCGTCTGATACCTTTTCTTTAACTGACCAAGATGGTAACGCAATAGACACGACTCTATTCAATGCATATGTAGGGAGTGGAACTGTTGCGAGAGTATACGAGATAGAACAACCTTACACAGAAGCAGATCTCCCACAGATTAAGTTTGCCCAGAAGGCAGACATTATGTATATAGATCACCCAAACTATGCACCTCGTAAGGTGACAAGACTGGATCACGATAGCTGGACTCTTCTTCCTTATACGAGGACGGACGATCCTTTTGACCAGGCAGAGATAACGAACATATCTAATGCAGGCAATGGTCGAGTTACCACAAACCCAGCCCATATATTTGAGACAGGCGATGTTGTTAAGTTAGAAGATGTGTCCGGGATGACAGAAGTCAACCAGGTCTCGTATACTGTCACTAAAATAGATGTGAACAATTTTGACTTAAATGTGGACACCACGGGTTACACAGCGTATGACTCAGGGGGAGTTGCTATGATAGTTGGAGATGCTCCGGCAGCCGTAGGTTTTTATGGTGGTCGAGTATTCCACGGAGGGGCAATAAACAACCCCGACATTTTAGATGGCTCGATGTCTCCTGATCCTACAACTGGAGAACCACGATACGAGGTTTTCACATTAGGTTCGGATCCTGATGATGGCGTGTCTTATGCTTTAACTTCAGTTTCTACCTCTTCGGTAGATAGGATAAGATTCTTTATGGGTACCAGACAGTTCCTCGCGGTAGGCACGTATGCGGGGATGCTCAAGGTTAATGGTGGGTCAGATGCTACACCTATAGGCGGGGAGCAGATACAGTCTTTCCCCGTGGATAACTATGGGGTAGCAGACATAATGCCTGTTAACTTTGGTACAGATATAGTGTATGTCCAGCGAGGGGGAGAAGTAGTATATAGCTTTGCATATAGTCTTCTTAATGATGGGTTTAAATCAGAGGATGAATCTATACAGTCTGATGAACTTCAACAGGGGGGCATAAAACAGTTGGTATACCAGCAGGGCAATCCTAACCAGGTTTGGATGTGTATGGAGGATGGAAGACTTCTTTCGTTTGTGTACAGTGATGGAGAAGATGTTTCATCCTGGAACGAACATATTTTAGGTGGGGAGGGTAAGGTATTTACTGTAGCCGCGCAGCCCCAGGCTGACAATAAGGATTTAGTGGTAGTGGGAGTAGAGCGTGAAGTTGATGGAGTGACGCGTAGGTACATAGAGTATTTTTCTAAGAACCCACGCATCCCTGAACGAACAGACTTTTATACCGCGCCTACTTCTGATGCGAAAAATACTGATGACACTAAATACAGAAACCTAATGTATTATGCTCAGAAGCGTCAGGTACATTTAGATAGCTGTCTATCTTTGGATACGACAGAAGAGAACATAGCAATATCTCCGGGGGCAACCACCGGAGACGATGTGACCTTTGGCGCAAGTGCTTCTATATTTAGCGCAGACGATCTTAACCGGAGAATTGTGGTTAAACATATTGATGGTACCGAGCAGGGTATAGCAGAGATAATAGAGTACACCAATGAAACGCTAGTGCAATGTAGAATCCTACAGGACTTTGCTAGTACCGCGACCATTGATGGTGGGAAATGGTACTTTACTCAGGACACGGTGTCCGGGCTTTCACACTTAGAGGGAGAAACAGTTTCGGTGGTGGCTGATGGTGGAGTACATCCTGATTGTGTTGTTACAGATGGGGCGATAGAACTTGATTGGCAGGCTACCTATGTGATGATAGGTCTTCCTTATTATGGGAGAGTACAGACAATGCCTTTAGAACTCCTTCTATCGACAGGCATAACCCCAGGCAAATATAAGTCAATTAATAAAGTTAATTTACTTTTCCGAAATACTTTAGGTGCTTCTTATGGGACGGATCCGTATGATATGCAGAAGATAGCTTTTAGGGATGGAGTTCAGTATACTGATCGTCCTCCACTCCTATATAATGGGATGAAGGAACAACCTGGGTTTACAAGCTATGATGAACAGAAAACTATGTGGGTTGTACAGACCCTTCCATATCCTTGCACGTTAACCTCTATGGTTTGCGATATGGAAATTAGTGAGGAGAATTAATATGGCAGTAGCAAGTTTTTTTGGTAATCCTACAGGTAATATGGGGATAATAGCAAATCCTACAGGGTATGGATACGGCACAGCCCCTAAGAATACCGGACCTACTTTATCCCAGGCATTACGTCCTGGAGCCACCACTAGAATAAGACCCACCTTTGGTGAGGAAGATCCTGGTGGGATAACTGGACAAGCATCGCCAACCATAGGGCATTATATGGGGGCTTTTGGCAGTATCCTTGGGGGCATAAGCAAATTTCAATCTGCTCAAGTTCAGGCAGACGAATATCAGTATCAGGGAAATTTAGCAGTAGCTGAAGCTTTTAGAGATGCTTCTATCATAAGGGAAGAGGGGCGTAGTTTCGCGGCTTCTCAATCTCTACAGTTTATTGGTTCAGGGGTAGAACTTACTGGATCAGCTTTGATAACAACGGCACAGACAATTAAATACGCAGAAACCGAAGCTACGGCAACGGAAGCAAAAGGTAAAGCAATCCAAAGAGCCGCGTATAAAAAAGCAGATGTAGTCCGTAATGAGGGTCGCGCGGCATTAGCCGGGGGCATTATTAAGGGTGTAGCTTCTTTTGCAACGGTAGGAGTATAGGGGAATTATGGGAAAAATAAATTCATATCAAAGGCAACAATTAGCTTCTAGCCGAACTCAAGTAGCTCCACAGAACGAAGCGGGGGCTATGGTCGCTAAAGATGTGGCTGACTTTGGTGCGGTTATGGTGAGGAGACAGGATGCATTAGATACTGCTGAAGCTACCAAGGCATATTACAAGTATGCCGCGGCTGACAGTATCCAGTCGGCAGAACTCCAATCAGAGTATATGAACAATCCTGATTTAGATCCTTTGACCTTTGGGGAGAAGTACGAAGCCCGGGCTAATACCCTAGCCCAGACTTTCGCTAAAGATTTACCGGGTCGTGTTCAGGCTAAGTTTGGTACTTTAGTTGAGAAGCAGAAGGCAGCACAGACGATTTCCAATAACAAATGGGTGGTCAACCAACAGAATAGAAATGCCCTTATAGGTTTCCAGGAACTTAATCAGGCTTCCACAGCTATAGCTGGGGAGTTAATGAATGCCGAGGACTATATACAATCAAGGGATACATACCTTCAGGCAGCAGAGGGGTATAGGGCTGTAACTACACCTGCTTCCCACGCTAGTGCTACGAAATCAGCACTCAAGGCACAGGCAGCAGCCTATTGGAACAATAATGTAGATTTTAGGAATGGGGGCAACCCTGCGGCATTTAAAGAGACCCTTAAAGATTCTGCTGTCCGTAAAGCACTAGAAGAAGATTTAGGCACCAAAGAATTCGCAAGGCTTGAGAAGAATTTAGACCAGATGGTTATAGCTATGGGGGCTTATCAGGGCTTTACTAAACTAATGACTGACGATAAGAACCTTGCTGAAAAGGTACAAAAGGTATACGATCCCAATAACAATTATGGACTTAAAGAGGTAGCTACCGAACTCCAGGAGGAGATTAATCGTAGAAACTATATGGTGACTACCAATAAAGAAGGACAGAACACCGCAGCTATAGAGCAGACCAACGAGAACATAAAGAACTTGGAAGTCCTCAAGAGGATATCCATATATGCTAACGATACCTCGTATGCATCAGATATAGACACCAAACGTCAGCTAACTGATGAGATTAAATTAGCTATGACACCTTATGGAAAGCAGAAGTTTAAGGATATTCTTGCCAAGCAGGAGAAAGTAGTTGGGAAGCAAACCGCGGAACAGGACGATAAATACCCCTGGTATGCCTATGCCAACCCCTATTTTCAAGTCAATAGAGTGGTAAGGGCGGGTAAAGCCGCATTGACCGGGGTGCCTTCTCCTATGAGGGCAGAAAGTGAAGAGAACATAAAAGCTTCAAAGACGGTCTCCCAGTATATGGAAGATATGTATACGATGAAAGGTAGGGTTCTAGCAGCAATAGAAGCTAAGACACTTACCTATGCTGATGGGTCGAAGATGATAGGTCAGCTTGGTACTTTAAGTACAGTTGAGAAATTTGACGCGCTACAGGCTACAGGAAAGAATTGGTTCACAGAAGGGTACGATGCTTTTAATGATTATTCCCGGGCAATTAGTCTGAACACTGGCACGGTAGAAGGCAATAGACAGCTACGAGATGACATCCGTAACCAAATGATGGAGACCTTTTCAACAAGGATGGCTCTTTATGGAGACCAGCCAATCTCTTCTGATAAGATAGCCACCGAGATAGCGCAGATAAAAAACGAGAAGAATCAGCAATTGAACCCTGAGTTTATGGGTGTGAAGGTAGGAGACTATGTGAATGTGAATGGAAAGTCTCTTGAGTTTATGGGCTTTAGTGGTAATACTGGCAGAGTGCAGGTAAAAGCCAAAGGTCTACAGAAGGAGTTAGATAACTTATAATGGCTATGGAAGAACAAAACACAGTAGACGAGGTAATGGATCTCGACACATATAAGTCGATGTATTCGACTAATAGTGTGGATAAGGATCATCTCTGGAAACAGGACGAGACCGGAACCATCCGGACTACGCCTAGCCGAGATACTGCTGTGTACAATGGAAATGCTTTCACCCAGTATCTTAATAGGACTGGGCAGGCTTTTGTGGGGATTTTCACAGGCATCCCAGGGGGCATAACAGCTATGAGTGGGGCGGCTGTCCGGGACAAAGGCATAGCTAAGACCGCGGTAGATACGGGTGGGGCTTTTCTTTCGTTGGCTGCTCCTGGGCTATCAAGTTTTCTTGACACCTCTGGGATAGATGATAGAGCCGAGACTTTTATAGCGGAGAGGTTAGATGGATCTGTAGAAGCCCATAGGGAGAGATCAGAACGCATTGGCGAGAAGATGGTTAACTATGGTCTTTATATGGCCGAAGAAGGTAAGAAGATCGCAGCAGAGATGGAAGCAGCACAGCCCACTACCAATAAGGCATCACAGTTCCTAGGAGATGCGACTGGTTCTATATTGGCTACGATTGCTCTATATAAGATGGGTGGGGTTGGTCTAGCTACAGGAGTATTTAGTCTCTCCTCTGCGGCTGATGTAGGTGTAGACGCCCTTAAAGCGGGTAAAGACTTTGATACTTCCTTCCTAGCTGCGGCATTTACTGGTGTGGCTGTGGGTGGTCTTGAGAGTATGGGGCTTAATGCAGTTTTTGACAAGACAGCTAGAACGGGCATTAAAGCCACAGCTATGCATATACTCAATGCTACTCTTACAGAAGCCACAACAGAAGCAGCACAGACGGCTGTAGAATTAGGAATGTCTAGGGTGGTTGGTGGATCGAAAGATGTGACCCTATTAGACGCTCTATCTCAGATGGCTTATGCAGGGGCAGTGGGTGCTTTTGCTGGTGGCACAATGGTGAGTGGGGTAACCCTTACGCAGAAAGCTAAAGCGATTTCCTTGTTACGATCCGAATTGGGGGTAAACCACGATACGGCTAATCGGATATATACTCAAGCCGAACAGGTAGCAGCCGAGCAGGTTCTTGCGGGTATGGGTGAAGATACCGGCTATGATGCCATACAGAATCGTAAGATCCAAAATATGAGAGACATTATCAAACTCTCAAGGGGTGAAGCAGGTGTTGAGAACGCAGACGCTAAAAGGATTCTTGAATCTTTAGATGTCCAGACACCAGGCGAAACTCTACTAAATGAGTTACGCGCCCAGGCTACAGCAGACATTAATGCTGAGATAGAGGAAGGCAATATAAAAGGTAAGAAAGTTAAGGGGGCTAAAGCTGTAGAGAAGGCCGCTGAAATCACCGAGACATTAGAAGATCAGAAGGCAGAAGAGCCGGAAGAGTTTGTTCGTATAGAGCCTGAAGTTATTAATGATGTTAAGCCCATATTTAGGGAAGCTTTTGTGGGTAGGGTTAAAGAACTTACTCGCGTTGCAAAGCAGGCTAAGAGTGAACTTATGAAGGCACTCAAGCTGCAGAGTCTTAAAGCTGGGAAGACAAACACCAAAGCCATAAACAATCTTATAAAAACTTATATAGACGCAACGACAGAACTTACTTATTTGAAAGAGAATCCTGGTGAAATCGTCTTTACCGGGGACAATCAGAT
>JGI10211J34971_10001874_pt1 | contig 17288 bp, 17 predicted proteins | sample Etolagsediment_FD_34971 | JGI IMG/M metagenome (IMG submission 34971) | reverse complement strand
CTATTATGGACTGACCCTCAAACCATAGCGCACCGGGTTGGAAAGGAAATTTATGAAATTCACACCTCAGGATTTTTTGATGGGCTTCTTTTTGATGAATGCCATGCCGCATCTGCTTTTCGGGCTGATCCGTTTGCGCTTCCTCAGCTTGTTTGGTTTCAGTGACAGAGGAAATCTGCTCTATGCGCTGGTCAATATTCTCATCGCTTTGTTCATATATCATAGCCAGTACGATATCGCAACCCTGCTGGATGATGGTCTCATGATCGGTGCCCTCACCATACTTGGAGTCTACGCAATCACCGGACGTTTTTTTGTGCGTCTGTTTCAGGAGAATAGCTGATGAGCAAGGTTCTTTATTTACCTCATGGTGGAGGACCTCTCCCGGTGCTTGGAGATCCAGGACATGCCCAGCTCACGGATTTTTTAAAAGCAATCGGGTCAAAACTGGGACAGCCTTCTGCCATTTTGGTGGTCAGTGCCCATTGGGAAACGACCTCTCCAACGATACTGAGCGCTGAAAAACCTGATTTGCTCTATGACTATACCGGGTTTCCTGAAGCAGCATATTCAATCGATTATCCGGCGCCGGGATTTCCTGACCTGGCATTTCAGATCCAGGAGCAGCTTTCCGTTGCTGGTATTTCAGCTGAGCTGGATGGATCGCGGGGTTATGATCATGGGCTGTTCATCCCTTTGAAACTCATGTTTCCAGACGCCCAGATTCCTTGTCTCCAAATCTCTCTGATCCAGGGATTGGATCCAGCCCGGCACATCGAACTGGGAAGGGCCTTGAATTTTCTGAGAGACCAGAATGTGCTCATCGTGGGATCCGGGATGTCCTTTCACAACATGCAGGCATTTTTCAGGGGGATTCCCGAATCACGACCAGACCAGCAGTTTGACAACTGGCTATCCAAGGTGTGCTGTTCAGAACAGCTGACTTCAGTTGAGCGGGATCATGAATTGATCAACTGGGAACAAGCCCCCTTCGCCCGCTACTGCCATCCCCGGGAAGAACATTTGCTGCCGCTGCATGTCTGTTACGGCGCAGCCGGAGTCGATGCTCCACCTGCAAAGCAGGTGTTCAATGATGACGTGCTGGGGACCAAAGTCTCTGCGTTTTTGTGGGTTTAGCGCTGGAAAAGTACTGGATGGGATTCCGCTCATTTTTTGTACAAAAGCGGACTCAGGTCTGAATTCATGATCTGCCCGGGATCAACGCCCGGGCTGAAGGCATCCCGGTCGATCTTTTGGGTGTCTGTGAGAGACTCCTTTAAGCGCGCATCCGCATCCATGTAAATAATCGTCATGACCTCCCGGGTGCGGGTGGTCAAATTGGGATCGGTATGGTGGACAGTCCAGCCCAGATGAACACTGATGTCCCCCAGCTCAAATTCCTCATCTGATATGTCAAACCCATGTTCATCCACCCATTTTGAGAAAAAAGCCTCACTGGCATCACTGATGACCATATCCCTGCCATCCTGGCGGAGATGGCTGCCTTTGGCGAAAGTTAGGCATCCCATGTCACGGGAGGTATCCTGAAGCGGTATCCAGAAGGTGCAGGTCCTGTCTGTTTCCATGGGCCAATAGACCTGATCCACATGCCAGGGCGTGGCCCCGCCGCCGGCTTCCTTGTGGAGCGCCTGATCATGGTACAGTCGGACCCCATCTACCCCGAGCAGTTCTGCAGCCAAACGGGCTAGATCGCGTCGTAAGACAAAGGCCTTCATGGCTTCTGATCGCAGCCACAGATTGGTAACCTGATTAAAAGCCTTGCGGTAGGTAGAACGCTTCTCCAACGGATCTTTGTTGGGGTTCAACACCTCCATCAAAGGTCGTAGCGCTGTTGAGAATGAAGTGAGGTCCTGCGGCTTGATGACCTGCCGCAATTTGATGTGTCCCTCGTTGTGAAATTGCTCGATCTGCTTTTGTGTGACCATCTTGATTTCCCATCCTGATTTCGTGCTCAAATTATTATCCATTTCCGTGATTGAAAGCCTCTATTGGGCTTTATCTTCCGCGAAAATAAGGACCAGCTCATGCGTATAAAGACCTCTCTCATCACCCTTTTGACCCTGACCAGCCTGGTTATGGGACAAACCCAAATCAGCGGTCAGGCCAGCGGGCTCTGGACCACAGATTATCACCCTTTCATTTTGACAGCCGATGCGGTGGTCCCGTCAGGAGATACCCTGGTCATTGAACCCGGCGTGTCTGTGGATCTTGGGGGACAATTTGAGTTACGTGTCCAGGGGGTTCTCATGGCTGATGGTGTTGCCTGGTCCAATGGTGGAGAGCTGTTCGGTGCCGGTGGGGAACTCTATTTATCGAATTCCCGATTTGTCGGATTAACCGCAGGCATTAAGATCTATGGTGGTATGGCTGAGATCAGCGACTGTGTGGTGGACAGCACATCAGAAACAGGGATCACATTGAACGGAACGGATTCTTCCTTTGTGGAGAATTCAGAGATCTTGAACAGCGGCGATTATGGTATCAAGATCCGTTCATCGGAGGACGTAATGATCACAGGGAATTATCTGTCTGGTAATTCCACCAATGATTTTAATCATCCTGCTCTGTTTATTGATTCAGCATCACCGGAGACCATTTCCAACAATATCATTGAAGACAATCACGCCCAGGGTTTGGGAATCTGGTCCTTGAGCTCCATGGCCCATCCCCATATTTCCAATAATCTGATCCGTCGCAATTTTACCGGGATCACCCTGGTGAATTCAAACGCCTTTCTTGAGAACAATATCATTGTGGCAAATTATCAGGAAGGCAATTCAAACTCAGGTGCGGGTATTTATGCTGGCTATTCCAATTCGACGCCGATTGTCATGTATAATTATATCGCCGGTAATTATTACGGGGTTTCCAACATCAACAGTGCTGCCTGCAACCTGGGAGACATGGTCAATGATTATCCCGGCGACGATGGGATGAATATCTTCTATGATAACACAGTGGATGGCGAAACCTGGAATATCTGGAATGCCACCCCGGCCGAGCTTCTCGCTCAGAACAATTATTGGCCTGGACTGGAACTGAGAGAGGTGGATGCCACCTTGTGGGACGATGAAGAAGGTGGCGGTGAGATCCTGTATGAACCCATCTATGCTCCGGCCCTGCCCCGCATGGCCGATATCAATGATGATACGGTTGTGAATATTCTGGATGTGGTTCAGATCGTTGAAGGCATTGTCGGTGATTCCGTACCCTCGGGTCTGTTTTTCTACTTATCCGATGTGAATAACGATTATGATCTGGATATCAATGATATCGTGATGCTGGTAGAGAGCATCACCTCAGAGTAACTCAGTTGTGGGAGCCATCCTCGTTGGCAAGTTTTGAGGACAGTTCCAGGAGTCGCTCTTTTTCAGCGTTGGACAACTGTTCATATCCTACCTGGGTGATCTTGTCCAGCAGTAGATCCATTTCCTTTCGCAGATCGGCTTCCGATCTCACCCGATACCAACCGGTTGTACCGCTTTTGTAAGGACCCTCTGTTTTTTTGGGCGCGGTTTTATCCTCAACAACGCGGATCTTCGTCAAGCGCGACAACCAATCCCGCCAGGGGAGATTGAGACCGCGATAGCGACCACCGCGTCGCAGATAAAACCAACCCACCACGAGACCGCCCAAGTGAGTGATATGGCTGATGCCATCACCATTCCCCACGGAGGCGAAGGTTACAAAACCCATGATCAGCATCAGATATTTGACCTTGATGGGCATGATCATGTAGACCAGGACGGTTCGGTCCGGATAGGTCATGGCATAGGCCAACAGAACGGCATAGACGGCTCCACTGGCACCAATGATCGGTGGCAGCGCTCCGCGATACCCAAAAAGTACACCGATAAAGTAAGGGACCAGAGAGAAGACACCGGCACCAAAACCGGTGATCAAATAATAGCGCAGAAATTCCCGCCGTCCCCAGACCTTCTCCAGCTCCGAGCCAAACATCCACAGCATGAGCATGTTCATGCCGATATGCCAGAATCCTGCATGGAGAAACATATAGGTAAATGGCTGCCAGATCCGCAGGCCAAAGATCACACTCTGAGGGTTCAGCCCAAGGAGACCGGCCCAAAAACGCATGCCCGTTAATTCGGTTAAGAAAAAGACAGCGACATTGGCAATGAGAAGCTGCTTGACGCCCTCCCCCATTCTACTGGGGCCAAATCTGATGCGTTGTCCGCCGGGCTGATAATTCCACTGGTTCATGATTTATTATAAGATTTTTGCAGGGATATGAAAGCAGGGGTTTAACTATCTTGTGAGCATTATTAAGACGGACTGATCATTTCCCATTCATTTCCTTTTCTCGCCTCACTTTTAGCCAATGGATCATGTTTTTTTCTTGTTTCCATATCCACGCCCATTTGTTTCGGGGGCATTGTGTGGACTCCATCATCCTGTCCTTCCGTATCATGATTAGCCCCCGATTTGATGTGAACCCTGGCAGCCATGACATGGTTCCATGTTGCTAGAATCTCAGAAGGGGAAACATCAGTTGTCCAGCATTTGGTAATGTTTCAGTACTCGCAATGCTCTCAGGGTGTTCCATCTGCTGGGACCCCCTGTTTTCTCCATCTCAAAATGAGTGAGACCGGGGTGTTTGGCCTGGACGGGCCAGAGCCCATCCTTCAAGCGCTTCGCCATCAACACATTCAGGCCGTCCCTCAGTCGCTGATCGAACCCAACCCTGGCGACCTGGAAATAATCCAACGCACGAAGAATATCATATTTCCAACGGGAAGGATACGAGAGCATGAGCATCTTTTTGTCAATGATGTCACCGCTTCGGTGGGAGCGGAACAAGTGATGCTCCAAGAGGAATTTCCGGGCAGCGGCACCTGTCTTTTGAATTTCAGCAAGGCGATAACCATATCCCCCTGCACAGTACTCCTCAAGTCCTTCCAGAACAGAAATGGTGGAATGCATGGAGGCGTGAGTCGGGTGAACCGTGGCTGAATTAGAATAACAATTAAAGCCCCCGTCCGGCATGATTTCCTGGAGTAAGAAATCCACGATTGATTCCAGATCACTCTCAGCTATTTGGAAATAGGCGGCATAGTTGAGAAACATGCCGTTGACACAGACATCACTTTTCTGAGCATCGCCTATGGGATAAATCCCGCCGTCTGCTCCTTTTAGGCTTGCGATGACCTGCTGAATGGATTCCCGGATTTCGTGTTGCTCTGGCGAGATTCCCAAATTCTTTAGATCCAATACCGTATAGTGGGTGGATATCCATTTGGGTTGGTAGAACCGATCTCCCCAATGGCCTTCAGGATGTCTTCGCTGAAGAAATTCATAACCCCACCCTTCCTGGGCAATACGTTCCTGAAGTCCTGGTTTTTCTTTACCCAGCAGATCCCGATGTACCTGGTATTGAATGGAAACATCGCCATCAAGCAGCCAGGAAACAATCTCCTTATAAGTCATTGTTGTCATCCATTTCTTTTTATGTCACCCCGTCTTTTCGTCGGATCACTCTGGGAACTCAGGGCGAATCATACATCCAGGACAGGATGCTGTCATTTTTGTAATTCCGGACGTAAAGACCCACCCCTGTATTCTCAGTGATCTCATTGGCAGTAAATTCAATGAGTTTATCTTTGACTGCCTCCCAGACATCGTTTGTGGGATATGAGAAAAAGAGACAGTCATGATCCACATAGTGACCAGCCGGTTTTCTCGGATAGGGAATTTGACCTTCCTCGCTAAACCAAAATTGTTTCACGCCATCAATGGCAAGCAATGAATCCTGAAAAGCGCTGTACATCCAGGCCGTTTCCTCTGTTGTACCACAAGAGTAGACGAAGGTATTTTCACGAAAGCGCCAGATCAGTTCATCCTTAAGCGTGATGAAGGATGTGTCAGCGTCAACCAGCCTGATGAGGGTGTCCGACACCTGAAAGTTCAATTGATCAATGGTATGCCCGTTTGTGATCTCCACGAGATACTCGCCTTCACTAAAATGGATGTTTGACTCAAAGGTGGCTGGTCCAAGTGCTGTCAAACACATATCCGGAATGTCTATGCCGTTGATGTCAAAGCTTGCAGCATGCCCGGTGTTCCGCTGATAAATATCCAGGGTCCAATTGCAGCAGGGATAGATTGAGTCAGTACTGATAAAGACATACTCCCCGGGTTGCGTATCCGTTTCATAACCACGGTTCCCTGAAAAGAACTGCACCCTGAATTTGTCACTGGAATCGAAGGAGGTGTCCTCCTCTAGAAGCCCACAGCCGGCAAGGAGCAGTACGGTGATCAAGGTACAAACAGGTGCCCCCGTCCATTGCCTACGCTGCATCAGACATCCCAATCTCTGTTTATCTTCATGCGATTCCGCCATCTTTGATATTAAAAATAGAGGCCTGCGGCGAGGTGGACATAGACCTGTGATCGTCCAGCATGATCTGCCGCTCCCAATGATTGAGAGAGGGCAACCCGCGGTTGGATGACCAGGGGAATCCTGGATCGGAGATACAATGAAAACCCCAGTTCCAACTCGAGCTGATGATCATCCAGAGCCTCGTATGCCTGGTCGATGACCTGGCTTTTTCGATCCCTGTATTGCAGGCCGGTCCAATATCTTATTCTACCTGTTTGCTGAAACAGATGACGCAGCCCCAGTCCCAATACATGGTCTTGCGTTTTAAACTGAGTCGTCAACCCCGTTTGGGTATTGTTGCCGGAATACTCCGAAAGGCCTGCACCATAAGTCAAATCAATCCATGCGTTGTGGACCAATTTACGACTATACGTCATACCTGAAACAAAGCTTGAGGTCATGTGAATATCGGTTATCAGTGTTGGCCCCCCCAGACTGGTAGATACTGAATAGGGATCATCTCTCAGTTTCTCAAAGGACTGTGCTTGCCCGGCTACGCGCATCCCTGAGAACAATTTGAGTTCATGCTTGTGAGACGTATGATATTGGGTGTCCATCAGAAACTGAGTATTGGCTCTTTTCTCTTTGACAAAACGGCATTGTGACAGGCGCATGTCATATAATTGACGGACTGGTTCGAAGGTTTCCAGCGAAAAAATTGGCGCTTCAATTGATTTCAAAAGATCGTATGCTGCCTCATGTGCCCCGGAATCCATCAGGTTCTGCGCCTTATCGAGCTTTCCCAGAACATCTTTGGATAGGATCTGGAGATAAGTGGATTTGTGAAAAGCACTCAGCCTCAAGGATCTTACGGCGAAAAGGTATTCCCCTGCTTCATGATGCCGCTGATAGGCCGTATAGGCTTGCGCTGCGGGAGAGCCAGCTTGTTCAGGGGTGTAGATGGGTTCGTATTGGTGTCCGGCTTCACTGATTGCGGCGAGATCAGCATCCGAATGTATCTGGAGGCGCTTTATTGCTGTGGATAGCTTTGCGTATTTCTCCAGCAGGCTCTGATCATACTTTCCACCAGCGAGTGCGTGGTCCAGCTGCTCAAAGTTTCCACTGAGCAGGAGAGAATCCAGGGCCGGGATGGCTATCCGGGTGGCGTCCACGGCAAAAAGCTGTGCACTCAACAAAAGAACGCCGACCAAGTAGACTTTCACTGGCTATTCCAGAACAATGCCACCTGTGTCATCTTTATTGTGGCTTATATCTTGCTGATCCAGGACATCAACTGGGCGGTAAGGAATCCAAAATAGAGCCCTAAAATATTTCCCAGAACGCCCATGAGCAGCCCCACAGGCGCCATGCCTTTTTGGTAAACCGAGGCAACAATGGGCGCACTCACCACGCCGCCAATATTGGCTTGTGAGCTGGTGGCGATAAGAAACATGGGAGCCTTGAGCAGTCGACCCACGCTAAAGAGAACCGTGGCATGAATAGCGATCCACACCACCCCCACCAGCAGAAAGAGAGGCGCTTCGGTAATGGCACGCAGATCTGCCTTGGCTCCGATGGTTGCCAGCAGCAGATAGAGAAAAAGGTTACCCACATGGGAGGCACCCTGTTTCTCCAACTTGGTCACTGGCGTAAAGGACAGTCCCAGACCCACGATGGAAACCAGGATCACGGTCCATCCAAAACTGGTGATCACTTTTCCCAGGTCAGGAAGGGCCTTTCCTGCAATGAGACAAAGAAAACCCAGGCCAAGGCCAATGGCCAGCATATAGATTAATCCTGAAAAGGTGAGGGGGGTCTTCTGTTGATTGTCAGCGCCGGCAAGATGGTCACTTAGATCATCCATGGGTGAATCCATGACCCCATTCCATTTATCCAGTCGGGCTTGAAAAGCCGATAAAAATATCACCACACCCATCCAGCCATATCCCACCACCGTATCCACAATGATCATCACACCAAACAATTCGTCTCGCACACCGATGGAGGTGCCGACGGCGACCATATTGGCGCTGCCGCCGATCCAGGATCCTGAAAGGGCTCCCATGCCCTGCCAGGCATCTTCTGGAAGCCAGGCACTGAAAATTGCCAGACTGATGACACCACCCAAAACAATCCCGATGGTACCACCCAGCATGGTACCCAATGCTTTGGGTCCCAGTTTTGCGATAGCTTTGATATCAGCAGAGAGGAGCAGGAGGACCAGAGCTGCAGGTAGAAAATAATTTTTTATCCAGGTATAGAGCTCAGACTGGTCTGGGGTGATACCAAGGGTGGTTGATATCATTGGTAAAAAATAGACCCAGATGACGGGAGGCATGATCTTAAAGAATCTTTGACTCCATGCCTGTTCTTTGATGAAGTAGATCAGGCCGATCAGGGAAACCAGGTATACCAGGACAGCGGTGGGATCTTGAATGAGGGGCATGGGATGTTCTTTCTATTTCAAACCGGCATTTTTAAGAACGGTGTTGATCTCTTCGTCTGACATAGCGAATTCCCGTGCTTCGCGAACCAGATGGCGCCAGACCAGAGGGAGACCAATGACCAGCAGGCCGAGGACAAGATAAAAGGGCAGTTCCTGCATAAAGAACAGGCCGCTGATACCGATAAAAGCGCTGGCAACGGTAGTCAATTTGCCATCGCGTTCTAAAACCCTGCGTCGTTCTTTCAGGGCGGCCTGGATGTCAACCACGTTGTTCAGACGACGGTCTTGTTCATTGAGTTGTCCTAGAATGGGGTGGTCATCCAGTAGAGTCATCTTGGTATCCTATTCTTTTTCAAAATATACGTTGGTGTATTTGTTGGCATTGGGCATGAGGTGAATAGTATAATCCTTTAGAAAGGGCTGGGAAACCGTGTAAGAGGTGGGGTACCACATAAATGCGTAGGGTGCTTCATCAATAATGATGCTTTCGATCTTTTGAGTGATCTGCATGCGTTCTTCCAGATCCATACTCGTCTGAAGTCTTTCAATGAGGGCATCAACTTCGGGATTGTTGTAACGATTTCTGCGGGCTGCATTTTTTGAATGGAACAGAGGGGCCAGAAAATTTTCAGCATCAGCATAGTCAGCCCACCAGTTTCCCCAATAAGCATCGGTTTCACCTTTACGCATGGCATCGCGCATCATGTTCCAGTCATTGCGAACGAGATGGACGATAAAACCTGCTTCACTAAGATAATGCTGTATGGCCTCGATGGTTTGGGATATGGCGGCACCAGGATCGACCCATAATTCAAACTCACAGCCATTTTCATAGCCGGCTTCTTTTAGAAGGAGTTTTGCTTTTTGGGGGTCATAGGGGATAGCTGCCCTGGTACTGTCGTAACCGAGCAGACCCGGAGGAACTGGACCATGAGCCAGGGTTGCACTATTGTGCATAATGCGGTAAATGATCTTCTCACGATCGATGGCGTAGGTTATCGCCTGGCGTACCCGTTTGTCAGTAAATGGTGCCCTGTCGACGTTCATGGCCAGGTAATACATTCCCAACTCGTCCAGCTTTTGTATGTGAGGCTGCCAGACCGTGCTTCTAGTCCAGTACTTGAATTCTGAATTAGGGATGGTCATGATGTCAAGATTGCCCGCTTCGAACTCAATGGCAGCCGTTAGAATTTCTGGAATATTATTGAGAATGATCCCATCAAGTTTTGCAGGACCATTGTAATATGATTCAAACTTCTTCAGTTTTATTTTTCTGTCTGCTTGCCAGGATTCGAAGATCCATGGGCCCGTGCCCAGGGGATCGTTCTTATAATCCCGGGGCGCGTTTTGACTGTCTGGTGTCGCTACAATGGCTGTAGCGGGGGCGCACAAGAACCCCAGAAAAGGGGAAAACGAAGTTTCCATCTCCAGGACAAGCTGATAATCATTTACAATCTTTATACCTTCTATTATATCTGCTTTTCCCTGCATGTAGGAAACAGCACCCTTAATTGGTTCCAAAAGCCAGACTTGAGAAGATGCTGTCTCTGGTGCCAGGACACGATGAAAGGAATAGCTCACATCATCTGCAGTCAAGGCGGAACCGTCCCAGAATGTGACATCATCCCTTAAAACAAAGGTGTAAGTTTGACCATCTTCAGAAACCTGCCACGATTCAGCCAGGGCTGGTTCAATTTCACTTTTCACCCCGAACTGAACCAGATTATCATACATCAGGGCAGTAAGAACCCCTGTTGTAATATCTGTGGCAAGCGCAGGATCCAGGGATTTTGGTTCTGTATTAACGATCAGATTCAAATAGTTCGCATAAGGGTCATCGGGACAGCAGCCAGGCATGGCAAGCAAAGAGAACAGTGCCAGCGTCACGGCCGATTTTTTGATATTGGCGATGCTGAATATTGGGATCAAGCGATTCTCCAAAAAGTTACAGGCAAGGACTTATACACATTTGACTCGACTGATACAAGATACCACAAATGCGAGCCCTGCAAAATTTATCTTTCGCAAAACAAAAATTATATTGACTGACTGACTGTTCGGTCATATTTTATCAGGTATAAATAAAAGGAAATCATCTTATGAGCCCCCTCCAAAAAGATCCTGCCAAAGCGGATGCCATCGTTCGATCCGCTATCCATATCTTTGCGCGTGATGGTCTCGACAGAGGCAAAATAGCTGACATCGCTATTGAAGCTGGCATCGGTAAAGGTACTGTATATGAATACTTTAGGAGCAAGGAGGAAATATTTCATGCCATCGTCGAAACCATCATGGGTGACATGACAGAGGCCTCCGAAAAACTGTATTCCATGGACCTCAGCCCCCGTGACAAGCTCCGTACCTTTATGCGAATGAATATTGAACTGGTTTTCGAAATGGATGATGCCATGCTCATCATCACCGAGATCTGGGCCCAAGGCGCCAGGGCGATCAAACAGGGTGAACACGCAAAATCCGGACTGTATATTGGATATGAGCGCATGAAAGAACTACTGGTCAATATCCTCAAAGCCGGCGTGATGGCCCGGGAATTTCGAGAAATGAATTATGATGGGGTGGCAACCCTGGGGCTTGCCTTCATCGACGGATTTGTCTGGCAATTCATGCTCAGCCCAGACAAAGAGGCCTTTGACAGAGCCCTCCATGAGGGCCTTCAGAGCTTCATGGCAGGGATCGAAGCATGAAATTAAAACTGTTTATCTTCACTGTTTTAATTTCCACCAGCTCGTTCGGCGCAGACGATCTCGCGAAGCAGGTCGTTCAAGCGGTTACGGATCTCATGTCCCCAGTAAACTCCTATTCTGTGGGCACTCAAACCATTCGCACGTCTTCAGGTAAGATTCGCACCTTTGAGTTTGAAGGCTGGTCTGCAAACAAGGGAGAAAAAACACTTACCCGCTATACCAAACCAGCGGCCATTCGAGGTCAGGCTTTTCTCATGCTGAATCATGCAGATGATATCTGGACCTATTTTCCCCGCACCAAACGTGTGCGCAAACTGGCCAGCCATGCAAAGAAGCAAAAAGTTCAGGGTTCGGATTTTACCTATGAAGACATGGGCGGAGGCGACGCCTTTCTGACCGAATTCGACGCCAGTTATCTGGGAGAACATGTTGTTCACGATATCAACTGCCACCAAGTGTTACTTATGGGTATCCCCGCCAAAGACCCACCCTACCCGAAAATGCTTCTCTGGGCCAGAGTGTCCGACATGTTTCCCATTCAAATAGACTATTATGATGAGAATGATTTTAATAACAAGACCCTTGTTTTAAACAATATTCAAATAATTGAAGGGGTACCCACGGCCATGAAGATGGTCATGACCGATCACAAAGAACACTCCTCGACAATTATGGAAACACTGGAGGTCACATATAAGTGGGACCCACCTGCTGATTTCTTCTCTGAAAGGACCTTAAAAAAATGAGGCGCTTTGCCATCTTTCACCTCCTGCCGTTATTGCTGGCGGCCCAGCCAGATTTCTTCGGCTATTTTGAGACCGAGGGCGATGCCATGCAGTTGAACACAGAGACCTACGCATTCGGTTATAACAAATTGCGACTGGGGATGGAATCTCGACCCAATGAACATGTCCTTATTGGTGCCAATATCAATATTCAGCAGTACTGGGGACAAACCACATGGAACCTGTTTGACTTTATACCCGGGTATTCTGAGCTGGATCTGCAGATGCCCATGAACATATCTGACACCCTATTGTTGGATAATGTTTACATGACCCTACATATGCCCTGGGCCGACATGACGGTCGGTAGGCAGCAGATCTCCCGCGGGGTGGGTTATGCCTGGAACCCCACGGATATTTTCAATTCAAAATCACTTCTGGATCCCAGCTATGAACAAACCGGTGTCCCCGGAGTTCGGGTCGATATTCCCCTGATGTATAATTTGAGTTTCTCGTCCTTCATTCAGCCCGAGATGGATTGGGACCTGAGCGCAAAACAGATCTGGTTCAAATCCACCCTTCTGGGCTTTGATGTTGAACTGACTGCCGCCCAAACCCAATGGCCCTATTGGACCGCCCTTTCCACATTGCCCCCGGTGGACAAACGGCTTTGGGGGGCCAGTGCTGTGGGCGAGATCGCTGGCATTGGCGCTTGGATCGAAAGCGGCCGCTATACCATGGACGGTCTGGATACCCATGGCGAATTTCATCATCTCTGGGATGAGGTGGTCTGGGGGGCGGACTACACCTTTGAAAATTCGCTCTATGTCCTGGGGGAGGTACTGTTTAATGGACTGGGTGAAGTCAACAAACGCAATGTTCAGCTCAACAATTATTTCCAGTCATTTGAGGGGATCACCAGGAGCCTGATGCAGAATTATGTTTTTGTGTATGCCTCACACCCAACCCTTGACTATGTCACCTTGAGCCTGCTCTCCATTTCAAATTTGAATGATTATAGTGCTACAGTGGCCCCCCAGGTTGACTGGAACATATACGAAAACACCACGATCTCGCTGCAAAGCAGTTTCTTCTTTGGTGATAACGACACAGAATTCGGTATCCAGGATTGGGGATTGCGCCTGCGTGTACGCAGCGATTTTTAGTGCCTTTATAAAAATGATGACGTAACAGGCGATCGAGCCCCCACGCGTCACTCGGGAACCCTGCCCCTGCATGGAATCCATGACCAAAAGCAAAGACCACAGCTGTTTTTGCCCAGAAAGGATAAGATATGCGCGAAGGATTGATAAAAAAACTAGCTGACCTGGCCGTCAACAAAACCCGAACCATACTCATACTGTCCGGACTGATGACCCTGGTGCTCGGTGGCATGTCCGGTATGATGAAAATGACACCAAAGTGGTCCGACATGCTGCCTGCCGGCGACAGGCGCACCATCGAGTTCGATCGTATCCTGGAAGAATTTCAATCTGCATCAAGTATTGTGGTGGTGGTTCAGGGGGAAGAAGCCGACATCAAGGCTTTCGCCGATGACCTGGCACCGCGGGTGTTAAAACCCCTGCCGATCCCTGGAAAAGATACTGAGCCTCAGGTCTACGTCAGACGTGTCGACTACAAGGCTGACATCGATTTCATGAAGGAACACGGCTTTATGCTCATGAAAGCTGATGATCTGAAGAATCTCAAAGATGTATTTAAAGACCCCGGCTTGACAGCTCTCCTCACGAACATGAACAATTCATTTGAAAAAGAATACATCCAGCCTGATGAATCCATCTCTACCCGGGAAGAGGAAGATGGTGCTCTGATCTTCATCAATGGTATCGATGGTTGGCTGGGGGAAATGGAGAAAAGCCTGACTTCTGGACAGATTCACCCGCCCCAAGTGGAAGCGGCTGTTGATAAGCTGCTGCTCGGTGAGCCCTATTTCCTCTCCTACGACCGTCAAGCACTCATCATGAATCTCATCCCAACCTTCAGCATGATGGATGCCTTCATGATCGTGGATGGGACAGACGCCGTCCAGGCTGTCCTGGATGATGTCCTGACCCGACACCCCCATGTTCAGGCTGGTCTTTCAGGTGCTATTCCCGTTGGACGTGATGAAATGGTCTATAGCACCCAGGGATTGGAATTGTCCATGGGCATTTCCATGCTATTGATCGGCGCACTACTTTATCTGGCCTTCAAAATGTTTATGGCACCCATTCTGGCAATGGTGAATTTGATCGTTGGCCTCATCTGGGCCGCTGGCCTGGTGGCTGTCATCGTCCCTGTTCTCAATATCATGACGGCCATGTTCATGATCATTCTGATCGGCCTGGGTATCGATTTCTCAATCCATGTTATCGCTACCTTTGCAGAGATGCGGGCCAAAGGGTTATCTATTGCCGAGGCAACCCTGGCTGGACTGGAAAAGAGTGGAAAGGGCGTCTCAACCGGTGCATTGACCACAGCAGTCGCATTTCTGGCCTTGATGATCGGGGAGTCCCGCGCCATGAGCGAGCTGGGTCTGGTAACAGCCATTGGCTTGCTGGCTGTCATGGTCTCCAGCTTTATTGTACTGCCAGCATTTCTGGTTCTCCGTGAGCGCCGCCTTGAGAAGAAACAACTCCGAAAAGGGCGCTCCCTGGATATCACCCCGCGGGATATTACCTTTAAATCCATGGGCAAAGCCGCTGTCCTGATCCAATCTAACCCCTGGGCCAGTTTCGCCGTGATCCTGCTTGTCACCATCCTCATGGCCATGTCAGCCCGAAAGATCACCTTTAACCACAACATGATGGACCTGGAAGCTGAGGGACTTCCCAGTATCATGCTCCAGGATACAGTACAGGACAAATTTGACCTTAGTATGGACTTTGCCTACCTGGTTTCAGGGAGTGTAGAAGAATCACGGCTCCTGAAGGACAAAGCTAAGAAACTGCCTTCTGTGGCTTCGGTGGAAGACATTTCCACCTTCCTGCCATCCAAAGAGGAGCAATCCCAGCGACGACCCCATGTCCTGGAGATCAGGATCCGGGCCCAGAGCGCTCAGATCAACCCCATTCAACATGCTGATCTTGAGCCCATCCTGACCGAGATCCAGCGGCTTGAAATGAATATCATGGAGTTTCAATCCATGGCCTTCCTCGGCGGCCAGGACAAGGTATACAACCGGTGTGTTGAGCTGGTGGGGAGCAATGAAGCCCCCCTGGACAACAGCATCTTTACCCGGCTCTATGCTCTCTTGGAACAGGACGACAAAAGGGCGATTGATCATTTGAACGCATTTCAAGATGCCTATGCAGCCTATTTCAAGGCCAGCGTTGTCAAGATGGCAAGCATAGAACCACTTGGTTTAAAAATGCTGCCCGAACCCATCGTGGATCGCTACGCCAGCAAAGATCGAAGCTTGTTCTTGACCACAGTACTGCCCTCTGGCAATATCTGGCAGGACCGCCTGTTTCTTGAACAATTCGCCAATGAGCTGGAAACAATCAGCGAAAGGACAACGGGCATGCCTGTTATCATGAAGGCCTTGTTTGAGATCATTGGTCGTGATGGCCGCAATGCCGCCATGCTAACCCTGGTGTTGGTCTACCTGATTCTTCTGATCGATTTCAGAAGTTTTAAATATGCATTGCTGGCCATGCTGCCCCTTGGGGTCGGTGCAGTCTGGATGATTGGACTGATGCAGGTGTTTGGTTTTCAACTGGATCTGATGAATGTCATGGCTCTGCCACTCATTTTGGGGATCGGTATTGATGATGGGGTCCATGTGGTCCACCGCTGGCGGCTTGAAGGACCACGGTCCGCTTATATCGTTTTTTCCAGCACAGGAAAAGCCATCCTGCTCACCAGCCTGACCACCATCCTGGCATTTGGCTCCATGATGTTTTCACCCTGGCGTGGTTACGCCAGTCTATCGTACGCCCTGATCTTTGGTGTGGGCGCCTGCTTTCTGACCACGGCAATCATCCTGCCTGCATTTATGGGGTTGATAAACACGGGACAGAAAACCACGTCAGAAGATCCAATCAACGGGACACATTAGTTTAAGGAGCGGTACTTCATGAAAACGGTTTTTCTCACCCTTGTAAGCGGCTTGCTGACGCTGGCCATGGCCCAGCAGGACATTGATCAGTATCTTCTGTCAGATTCCCTGGAAATTCAATCACTTCTGGTGGATACCCCGGAACCGGAGAACACCCCTCAGATAAATGTTAATCTGTATACCAATTATGGTCTTGGATTGAGATCATTTACGCGACTAACGGATTTGAACCGCTCCCTGGATACGCTGGGTTATGGTCAAATACCCGACCATGCCCTGGCCTGGACCTTTGCAAATCAAATCGATATTGGCGACCATCTGTCCCTCGGTTTTAGCTATATCACCAATTATTTCATTGGCTCTTTTAACCCTGGGCTCTCTGGGTCCAGCAAGCTGGCCTTCTTTAATTTCCTGATCGATATGGCCTATCGACAACCTCTGGGGAAGATGACCCTGGCTCCAGAAAGCTCATTCGGGATCGGCTCCACCCTGCTTTCATTTAAACCAAACGATGTGAGTGAATTTACCTGGGCAGAGCTACATGAGAATCAAGCCCTGGTCAGCTCTCTCAACCAAACCGACTTCTCGCTGGCTCTCGGGCTGGGTGTCAGTCGCACGATCCCCTGGCTGGCCAACAAATCTCGCCTGATCAAACTGCGGGCGGGGATGATATTCAACCCCTTCAGCATCAACAGCCTGGGTGTCAACAACGGTGAATGGTCTTTTGTTAAAGTGACCGAGGCACCAGAGGTCAGTGGCTCCGGGTACTATTTTACCATCACCCTGGGCGCTTCAGCGGCAAAATAACGTTTTAGGCGATACGCTGTTCGCCTCCATGTAACCCGCGTCAAAAGCTTTCTCCTTAATGATAAAGGGGAGATACACCACCCTGAACAAGGGATAGGTCATCAGCATCACGGAAGGGGTGTGCCTCAAGAGCGCCTTGGGGACTTATTTATTGGGAACCGGATCTGGGTGAATACTTTAAACCGGT
>JGI10211J34971_10001873_pt1 | contig 17289 bp, 10 predicted proteins | sample Etolagsediment_FD_34971 | JGI IMG/M metagenome (IMG submission 34971) | reverse complement strand
CAGGGAATAAAAAACTGGCACTACACCCAGCCTGAATTTGACAATGACTTCAGTTTTAAAGCTTTTGATCTTTTACTGGACCGTCTGGATTACAGCAAGCGCTTTCTGCTCAAGGATGATATCCGCGAGATGGAGGCGGTGCAAACAGATCTGGATGATATGTTTGTGGAGTCCGATTTACGCGTTTATAATGCCGCCTGGCACCTGTACGAACAAAGACTTGAAGAAGTTGAAAAGGAAGTCGCTGATATTCTTGCCGAACCCTTAGATCTATCGGACCGGACTTCTTATGAATCAGACGCAAAAAAGCGGGATTATCCTGCGAATAAGGAAAAGCGACAAGATCTCTGGCGCAAATTGATCAGACATCACCTACTGATTAGTTATGATGAATTGGCCAAGGAACGTGCAGGCGATGATGACGACGAATATAAAAAACTGACCAAAAAAATTGATAAGACACTGCTCAGTGAAGCACAGGAAAAAGTAAAGAAAACAATGGATCGTCGATTCAAGCGGCTTGGTGAACAAAAGGATGAAAACAAACTGGCCAGTTACCTCAACAGCTTTACCAATGCTGTCGATCCTCATACGTTATATTTTGCACCGGAAGCCAAAGAAGATTTTGATATACGCATGACGGGCCAACTGGAGGGGATCGGTGCCCGTTTACGTGAGAATGATGGATATATACAGGTATCTGAGATTATTCCCGGAAGTGCCAGCTGGCAGCAGGGAGATCTGGAGGTCGATGATTTAATCCTCAAGGTCACTCAGGATGACGGCAGTGAACCTGTTGATCTGGTTGAGATGCGCCTTCGTGAAGCTGTAAGCCATATCCGCGGACCTAAAGGCACAGCTGTTACATTGACTGTCAAGAAGTCGGATAGCAGTCAGATGGATATCACTATTATCCGGGAAGTTGTACAGATTGAAGAAACATATGCTAAATCGGTGATCATTGAAAATCAGAATACAGGTGATAATATCGGTTATATCGATTTACCTAAGTTCTATCATGATTTTAATAAAGAANGCGCTCGAAACGCCGGTGAAGATATCCGTCAGGAAGTGGACGTTCTGGTGAACGCAGGCGTGGATGGTATCATTATTGACCTTCGCAATAACAGCGGTGGCTCCCTGACTGAAGCAGTAAACATTGCCGGACATTTTATAGATGAAGGCCCCGTTGTTCAAGTGCAGAACAGCCGCCACCGGACGAATGTATACAATGATACCGAAGCTGGTGCAATCTATGACGGCCCCTTAGCTATTCTGGTAAATGATTATTCTGCATCTGCATCAGAAATTCTCGCCGCTGCACTTCAGGATTACAATCGTGCCCTCATCATCGGTTCTCAGCAAACCTTTGGCAAAGGCACGGTCCAGAATTTGGTCGATTTAGATCGCTATTTAAATCCCGCCTTCAGTTCCTTTAAACCGATAGGAACATTGAAACTGACGATTCAGAAATTCTATCGCATCGACGGGAGATCGACACAATTTGCCGGTGTGACACCAGATGTGGTGGTTCCATCCTATTATGACTATATGGAAATTGGGGAGAAACACAGAGATAACGCCTTACCCTGGGATACGATAGAACATGTCGATTTCGTCCCCTTACCCTATTGGGATTTCAAAATCGACTTACAGGAAAAGAGCAATGCGCGAATTGCGAGAAGCGATGCCTTTACCATGCTCACGGATCGAAATAATACGTATCGAGAACAGCGTGAGAACACCCAGGTCAACCTTGATTTTAAACGGTACTTCAAGGATGCGCGACAAAGAGAGAAAATTCGCGATTCATTCGAGGATTTAGAGACTGAATTGGATCATCTGGTAATCAATGATGATCCAGATTTAGAGAATTATCCAGATCCGGAAATCCGTGCAGATAAAGAAGAACGGTTACAGGAATGGTACAACGGATTACAGCAGGATGTCGTTCTGGACGAGGCTATGAATATTTTCCATGATTTCATTGCTCTGGCCGGTTATGAACCGATTCCTCAGGCCATGGACAAGGTTGAAAATACTCCCTGACCCATTGTGAATGAGCAGTTTTACCAGAATTCCAGTGGGATCTGGCAATATTATGAGTGGCCCAATGATCATGTGCCGCTGCATTTCCATCATGCCAATGCCTATCCCGCTGGTGTGTACAAACCGTTCCTGGATCAACTCGCCCAGAATCACCACCTTTTTGCCCTGAATGCCAGTGGCTTTGGCCGCAGTCGCTCTGCTGCTGATCACCAACAATGGGAAACTCTGGCTGAAGATTTAACCAGCTTCCTCTCTGATATTACCCCTGCTCCAGTCATTGGAGTTGGTCATTCTCTGGGAGGTGTCCTGACTTTAATGGCTGCTGTTTGGCAGCCTCATCTTTTCCGTCACATTGTCTTGGTGGATCCCGTTATTTTTACTCCAGTGGTTTTATTTTCATTAGGAATCTATCATCGTATAAGAGGTTTGGAAAACTTGGCCATCGCCAGGAAAGCCAAGCATCGGCGGACTCAATTCAACTCCAGAAATGCATTGCTGGAACGCTATCGTCAACGTCCGGTGTATAGCAGGTGGCAGCCTGAGTATCTGGAAGCATTTGCCGATTATGGATTTCGAAAGACGCCAGATCGATCTCTCCAACTCGATTTCGATCCTCAGACAGAAATAGATATCTATGTAGGAATTCCCCGGAATATCTGGTATTATATTCGGCGCTGTAAGGTGCCGATGACGATCGTCCGGGGAGTATATTCAGATACTCTCTCTGCTCGGGCATTGAGATTGATCGGTCGAATTCAGCCGGATGCCCAGTTGATAGAACTTGACCAATGCGGTCATCTACTGATCTTCGAGCGTCCCGATGCGGTATTAGAACTGTTATCCTCAATTTGACTTCCTCCCGACCAGAGAATGTAATCCAGTATTCTCAGCTTTAACCATTATCATTGTTTAGCAAAGTGACTTATTTCCCAGGGTTATATTTTCCCCCGATATTTTAAGCAGATTATCTTAATTTTTCCCGCGGTGTCAGCCCGCTTTCTGAACTATAAATCTGTCTCATTAAAAAACCTGGGTTACACAATCTATGAAAACTATTCTGCGGTGGCTGTATAAACCTGTATTCCAGTTGGAACTGTTTATTGTTTTGCTGGTCGTTACTCCCTTTCTAATGCTTCAGAACTATTTACAGACTGCGGTTCTGACACTTACTCGATTCAGCATACCTGTGGGCGGCATCCAAATCCCTGTCGTACCATTAATTGTCCTGATTATAGCCACAGGTACCATCCTGCTTGTGCTTCGTAAAATGACCCTGCAGTATTGGTTGACTCTCGCTGCAGTAATACTCTTGATGGCGCTTGCTCAAAAAACAACCGACTTCTTTCTCAACAACCGTTTTTACGATCTCCAGATCAACTGGCATTACTTTGCTTATGGAATCTTTTCTTTCATATTGTATCGCGTCCTGGAGGAGCGGAAGTACACAGCCCATAAACGGATTCTGACAACCTATTTGACTGCCCTGGCTATATCGACATTTGATGAAGCCATACAGGTATTTATCTCCAACCGGATTTTTGATATCTGTGATATTGCCAAGGATCTTTACGGAGCTTCATTGGGCATGCTACTCATTGCCTTTATTGTGGAGAATGGTCGTATCATAAAGGATGGTTGGGGGATTCATCAACAGAGCTTGAAAGGCTACCTGACTCATAGTTGGTCATTATTAGTACTCCAGTTCGTGTTTAGTTATATTCTCATGTTCGTCAGTTCAAACCTGACCGATATCTCCTACTGGTACTTGAATCTGATTTTGAGTATGGGCATCTTCGCCTTAGTGTTCCTTATCATTCATCTGTCTCAATTTCGAATTCCCAGATATTTTATACTCGGTATTGCCGGATTGGTCGTGGCGGGTCTTGGGATCTCATTTACTACAGTCGGACAGACTCCCGTTCGGTTTCAGCAATATGGGGTAATTGTATACCGAGGGATCCCACTGCCTTTTTTTGATGTTATGATCAATGGCCATGGCGGCTTTCGGTTTGTTGATAAAAAGCATGAATACAATCGCCGCGATCTATTGACTATTTATGAACATGTGGAGGAAATCCTTTTGATTGGAACAGGAGAAAAAGGTTTAGGGGGAATGGGATTTCCTGAAGATGAAGTTATCCAGTTTGTGTTAAATCCCATCACATATCGTGTCATTCAGGTGATTCGCCTGAATACTCCATTGGCATGCGAACAATATAATCGATTAATTGCGGAGGGTCATCATGTTGTCTTCGTCACCCACAGTACCTGCTGATTCCTCGAAAAATCCATTGCTCTCCCCAATAGCGGATCGCGTATTCGGTTTTGCCATTGGAGGTGTCTGGTTGTTTCTCCTGATTTTTGCGATTATCTCTACCCTGGACCCGGAGTGGTTGCAAAACCTTGGCACTCAGGATCTAAATGAGATGGCCATGAACTTCAAATTCCAAGGTGATAAAATGCTTCGGGCTGGAAAACATGACGAAGCGCTACTCGCTTATCGAGCGGCCTTGGATCTAAATCCTGATGAACCCAGTATTGTTGGAAATGTAGCCATTACTTACCTTCAAATGGGTCAAATGGCACGAGCGTTGAGTACATTTGAGTATATGCTGGGAAAAGATCTGGGGGAAAAAGGGGTACTCCTGTTCAACATGGCGGATATTCAAGAACGACAAAATAATTTTATTGAGGCAGAACAGTTATTCCAGGAAGCCGCCGTAGAAATTGCCAATCCTACACAAACTTATCGACGCCTGGGAGCATTGCGGTTTAAACGGAAACAGTGGGCAGCCGCGCAAAAGGCATTTCAAAATGCAGTTGATAGTCAAATTGACACCCGAACACACATTCGCGCCGTATTATTAAAAGCTCTAATCCAATATAAAGCTGAACCTGAAGCATTAGCAGAAATCAACAGACAACTGTCTGAATTAAGTTCAGAAACCGGGGATCGATTCGATAAGTGGCTGTATAACAGTGTCCTAGCCCGAGATCGGGAGCTGGCCAAAACGTATAATTATCTGGGGAAGGTGAGTGAAAAACTCGATAAACGCGATATGGCTAGACAGTACTACGATAAAGCAGTTCTGATTTGGCCTGATTATCCGGAAGGTCGCCAAAATCTGGCCCGTCTGAAACGGGACAGTTGACGCAAGTGGTTTTGATCTGCGATAATGATATTAATTGAGAGCCCGCACTGAGAACAAAATCTAAAATTTATTCTACTTTCTCTTTTTCTTCTTCCTTGGGAAATAGATCATCTGGTAGTCCGCGGTTGACTCTATAGTTGGAAAACTCCAGAGAGATAGATCCGTCTACCCAGTCCTTGTTATCCTTCAACTCCTGGCTCAAATTACGTGCATCCAGCGGATTGTGCCCCAGAATCTGTAAATCACGAAATTGGGGCGGCATGCGCAATTCGATGTCGGTCTTAACCGGGAGATAGGCGATATCATCGATGCGTTTATAATGGAAATAGGCTGACATGACGGATGTGGTATCCCATTTGGCAATACTCTGTAACACCACACCGGTGCGCTGATCCACCCAGATATGCATCTTAATGTCCCGTCCGATCAGACTGTCAGATATGATCATTTCCCAGGTAAGTCGATCACCTAATGTGATCTGATCCACCACTTCCACATCTAAACTATCTTCCAAAAGAACCTGATCCAAAGGAAGAATATTCCCCTTTGGGAGAACGGCGAATCCTTCGGCTTCCATGTGAGATTTATCGGGGTACTTATAATAATAGTGCACTTTTTTACCTGGGATGCGCAATCCCGGCATTGACATGGAAACCTGGATGTCTACTTCGTAATCTTCTACAGCATAATAATTCAGGCGAATTTCATCGAGCACTTCCTGGGCAGAAGGCAGTTCCTGTCCAATGACAATTGAGATACATATAAAATATACCTGGATGCAGGCCAGTCGAGTCATGACTGGATATCCTTTCTGTTAAACATGATGGCGGCAGTCACTAAAAATACCACAATATGAGCAGCGATAAAGAGTATTCCGAAAACCAATTCAGACCAGGGGATGGGATCGAAGAAGGCCATTTTCCACATGTCGAAATAATAGGTCACGAAGTATCGACGGATATTTTCAAAAAGATTCAAGGGTAAGCCGGAGAAGGCATAGGAAAAAATCAAGACGCACATCGCTGCGATGATTGGTCCTACTGCGTTACGCATCAAAACAGAGAAAAAGAGGGCAATGGTCACTACCAGCAACATTGATTCCAGAGTCACCGCGTAAGCCAGGATGAACCGCAGAGTGGCATCCTCCTGTGAAAGGATCAGAATGCCATTGTGAAATACCAGCATGTCCCCGCCACCGTGCCACAGAACCCCAAGTCCCAGACTCATTGCGGCCACTACCAGCATCATAATAATGACATAAATGAAGGCACCAAGGACTTTGCTGATAAAGACTCTCAGACGCGAAACAGGGCGTGTCAAATAGATCCTGAAGGTACCCGTTGCAGCCTCTCCGGCAAAAGCATCACCTCCCACCAGAATAATCAGAAAGGGAATGTGTAAATAGAAAAAATTCATAATGAAATAGGCTGCGGTGAAGCCATTGGCAATATTGCCCACCATGATGAATAAATCATTCAGTGAATTATCAAAGGTATCAAGGGAGAGATTTTCAGCCCCGTGACCGTAAGCCCAAAGGATGATTGGCATCAGAATTGCCACCAATCCATAGCTGATATAGGATCGCCAGAGTGAGAAAATTTTAAATAGTTCATTATACAGTAAACGCATCAGCGGCCATCCTTTGGTCCGCGCGCAGCCACCATGAAAAATTCTTCCAACCGGTTACGTTGGGCGACACTATATAATTGTACATCCTGTTCTACCAGGTATTTAACGAGTGCAGGAATGTCTTTATAGGGAATTCGTACGCGCAACAAGTTTGGCAGTGCTTCAATGTCCCTGACCAAATTGGTATGCTCCAGGATCTGGCGTATTCGGGTAGTATCCACTACTTCCAGATCCACCCGCACTACATCGAGGTTTTGAACAATATCCTGAGTACTGCCTGTACTCACTAACTCACCACTGAAGATCATGGCGTAGTGGGTACAGAGTTCCTCAACTTCATGCAGCATGTGGGAGGACAGAAAAACGGTGACCTTTTTTTCTTCGGCAATGCGATAAATAAATTGTCGTACCTCTACAACTCCAATTGGATCCAGACCGGTTGTGGGTTCATCCAGGATAAGTAAATTCGGTTCCGTCAAAAGTGCCTGGGCCAGCCCCAATCGCTGCTTCATCCCTTGTGAATAATTACGTACCAGGTCATTTCGACGATCATAAAGTCCAACCAGATTTAATAATTCGTCCAGATGGCTGCGCCGGTGATGCCCGGTGATGCGTCCCAATAACTGTAAATTCCGATAACCAGTCAAATTGCGGTAAAAATCAGCCCGATCTACCAAAGCGCCAATATGATTTCGAATTTGAGGACCATCGAGATGAGAATTACCGAAAATGGAGAACTGACCGCTGTGAGGTGAAATTAGTCCAGTCAGTATTTTAATAAATGTGGATTTCCCTGAGCCGTTCGGTCCCAAGAATCCAAAGATGCTGCCAGCAGGGACAGAGAAACTGACGTCATACAGCGCGCGCAGTTTACGGTAATATTTAGTTAACCCCAGGCATTCAATGGCCACGGGATTGCGCTGGTTTTTAGCAGGTGCTGACATTGTCATCAGAAGGTCAATCGTCCACAGCCCCGCGGCAGATTCAATTCCCTTTGCGGGTGACTGTGTAGGTGTAGCTGGGGGAAGAGGTACTGTCTTGCGTGGATTGCAGCTTCTGCTTCAGTTTTTTCTCCAATTGGATGAGCAAACCATCAATATCAGAGAGACGTTTCTCCAGCCTCGCCAGACGCTGGTCTATCGGTTTGGAGATACGAGTTACTCTTGAAATCCGTCTTTTCATGATCTTCTCCGTACGGTGTAGGTGATACTTCCAGCTTTAGTTCCAGATTGACTATCCAGGATGCGGAACAGAGATTGGATCCGTTTTTCTATTTGTCCTATCTGTTTCTCCAACTTGATCAACCGATCATCTGCTGATTTGGTCCATCGTTCTGTTGTTACTACACTTTTATTAATGGGTTTTTCAGGTTGTTTGGTCATGATTTTCCATATGAAGCTTGTAATAAATTACATCTTAATAAAGCCTTACAGCCAGTGTGATCAATTACGATATCCATTTTCCCGTTTTTTTGGACGGTCCCGCGTAAAGAAATTGCTGGGATTAAAACCAAAAATCTGCTGGATACAATCTGATAATTGGTCCTGCGCTGGCTGTCTTGTCTAAATAATCATCATAGCCAGCCAATTGAGCTTCCGGACCAATAAGAAACAATGTACTATTTCCTTTGTGCAATGCCTCTGTGTCCAACCCCGGCATGACTTTACCATAGACTTCCGGGACACGCTGGTAGATCTCTTTGATCAGATCCGGATAATCACGCATGGACATGATATTCCGACGAAACTGCGCCACCAATTCGGGAGTCACACCATCGGTGAGATCTGCTGCTTGAGCCTGAATACGCGATTCATATCGATCTCCGGCTCGATTAGTTCTGAAAGCCTGGGCAATGACATAATCCACCAGTGAACTGTCCAGCGGGGCAGAGTTTATTTCGCTCACAACAAAGTCCATGGTCTGCTCCAGGGCGGGGCATCTCTCGGCGTAATAATTGAATGTACCATCTATGGCATTGGCGCGAAAACCATTGGAATAAGCCAGCCCGGCACCCCAGGTTTTCATAAATAAGCTATGGGGGCCACCACCGCTGAATAATTGCCCGGTTAAATAGTCGGCCAAGTTATCTGGATCGGTTTCCTCCAATCGTATTCCCGGGCAGGAATTGATATGAACACCCGTGCTGGCGTTGGGGTTGAGTAAACCAAGTATATAAGGTGGTCGCGGCGAGATTTTCCGTTTCCATAGATTCTGATGTATCACAGGATATTCGGCCAAAGCAGCCGGGTATTGAACATCCGTATAAAAGGCATCCACCAGATCTGCAATCCTCTGTTCTAATGGGGGCAGATTTTCATTGTTGGCCACCACATATCCGCGGACAGCATGTTGGTTCCGGAGTACATCGAGTATCAGGAAAAACTGCTCCAATACGTTTTGAGGATCCTGTTGCCAATCCTCCAGCAATTGGGCACACAACTCTGGCAATCTCCAGGATAGATCAGCAGGATGTATATCCTCCAGCAACTGCTGCAGATCATTGATAACATCCCCCAAAGGTTGTTGCAAAGCTTCTTTCAACAGGGGTGATATTGCCAGGTGGAGCGGTTGATCTGATAAACGTTCCAGATCCAAAGCAGCCAAAATTTCAACCAGTTCAGTCAATTGGATTTGCCATTCTTCAGCTGAATACGGGAGCGATGACAGCTGGTTGAAGAACTTTGTAACGGCAGCCATGTCAGCAGGCAGCAAGGGTTCCATCAACTGCCATTTAATGCGTTGAGTGAAATAGGTGCGCGAGAAAGTTGACTGGGTGGCGAGATAGAGATGATCATCCTGCCAACGATAGGCATCGGCCGGATTATCAACCCAACTTTCTTCGGATCGCTGCATGACATTGCGCTGACCCTGTAATCTCTGGCTGACAGCCTCCTGTATTCTGTCCAGGTTTTCCAGCGAAAGATAGGGCGTCGTCAACACCATTTCCAGCCAATCTACACCCAGCAGTGCTTCTTCCAGATCTGAACCAGCTGTTTCCAGGGCCAGTTCCATTCTCCCTGATCGTGGATTAGCGTCAAATCCAGCAGAAACATACAGGATTTCACGGCGCTGTGCCTGAATCATCGCTTCGTAACTCAAGGGCTCTCCGTCGCGGATGACCCCCACTTCGGTCATCATTGTGGGCAGCATTGAAAGGTACGGCAGCAGCTGTTCCGGGATAGCATGAAGATCCAGAGCAAGTCCGGCATAGGCACTGGTCATGTGGGGAAATTCTCCTCTCATAAATGGACCATCGCCAGGTAATGTCCCCAGTTCATATTCCAAAGGTTCATCAAAAGTGAGGGGAGGATGTTGCAGGAAAGCGGGCATTTCCACCTGCCGGTCAAGGGCTTCCAAATCCCTTGTTCTGGCATCATATTCCTCCTTGTAACGGGCCAATGCCATATTGGGGTCAGTTACTTCATACAAATCTGTCAAACCCTGTGTGTATTGATCCAATCGCTGCTGCAAAGCCTGTGCTTCGCGATTTTGGTATTCGGTATCGGCGATTCCTGCCACTACATAAGGCAGACGGGACAGCAACCCCCATTCATCCAATAGATGGGTCCAGATATTATCACTCTGTTCTAAACTTTGTTCCGTCTTCTCAACGAGTTCTCCAAAGACCAGTGATCGTTCAAATCCTCCCTGTCTGTGCAATTCAGAAAGCATCCTCATCCAACCGGAGCTGGTATGACGATATCCAAAGCGGGGCGGTGAATCCAAAAAAGCTCGATAATCCCGTTGGCGCTGGCTTAGATAATCTGCCGCCTGTTGATTAAATTCCGTCAGTTCCGGGGAGCCATTTGGATAGCTGGCAATTTCAGCAATTTCCTTAATAATGATATTCTGAACTTGGCCCATCGTCTGCAGGTCAGCAGCATCTGGATCCACATTGCTGATACCGATATAGATAGGTGTACCTGGAGTTGATTCGAACCAGGTGAAAATATATGTCCCACCGATATCCAGTTGGCGATTTTCCCGATTTATCAATTTCTGATAGAGGAGGGAGGTGGGACCTCCGGCAAGATTCTGCGTAAACAACTCAAAAAGTAATATGTCCTCCTTCTTAACCGTCAATGTCGGGGGCCAGGCCATCAACATCAATCCGGGTTCAGCAGGATTATTGTGTGGAAAATATGCAAGCCGTTTTGTCCCTGCTTCTGTCGAGACCGGAGGCGGTAAACGGTGGACGAAATCTTCAGGATGAGCGACAGGATGGGCATCCGGTTCTAAACTCGACAACATGACAGAAACGCGTTCCAGCATGATATCCCACTGGATATTACTGGGCAGGACCATGATGATACCCATATTGTTCAGATGATGCGTGCTTCCGTGGAATTCGCGGATATGTTCTGGTACCATTTCACGAATTGCCGGAGGATCACCTCCGGAGACATACGACAGAGGATGATCGGGACCGTACATCAGTTGTGATAATTCATTAGAAACATGATACCAGGCTGATTCAGAAGAACTGATCATCTCCGTATATACCGTGCCCTTTTCCTCCAGACGCAGCATTCCGTCATCATCCGCAAACACACCCATATTACACACTTCCCGACGTATTTCCTCATCGGTAAAATTGGGGTGCAGCATGGCAGTAAGTTTTGCTTCCAAAAGCTTAAAAAATTCATTCTCGCCGACAGGGGCATTGAAATTATAACAAGTTCGCAGCTGCATTGTATAGGCGGAACTGCTGCCCAGAGACATGGCTTCCAGATTGGAAACGTACTTTCCCTGAATCCCCTTCCCCAATAGCAGATGTTCCAGTGTATGGGGTTCACCTCGATCCGAAACGGGAACAGTATTGACCCAGATAAACGCCTGTGGTGCAGTATCTATTTGGAGTAAATCCAAAATCAAACCGCTGGCCTGGTCGCGAAAGCGTGCACCCATAACCTGATCCTGGGCATCCTGATAGATCGCTTCAGTGGCAAATCCAGCCACAACTTGTGCCGGGGTTAACTCCCCAAGCATTGCAGCTGTCTCTTTGGGCGTTCCGAAAATAAATGTCCCCGCTGCGCAGGAGATCAAACAACAGAAGCGACAAATTTTACTATATAACATTTTTATCAGCTTTCTTTTGAGTTTACTTATACGGCTTAAATGGATTATTGATAATTCCAGAGTTCCATAATTTTTGTCAGAATAGTCCCAAAATCAAATTTAGGACAGACTTGGTCAGCTCATGCGTTTATTTCAGTGACTCCGATCAGAGATGGGGTCAAATCGAATCGTAAATTGCGTGCCCTGCTCCTGAATCATCTCGATACTTCCTCGTATTTGTTCCGTCAGGAGCATGACCAACTGCAGCCCCAGTGATTCGGGATTTTTTACATCCACTTCAGCTGGAAGTCCCGGGCCATTGTCACTGATCTGTAAAATCATCCCTTCAGTAGAATCCGGTCTAAGAGAGATAACAATTTTACCCATGTTGTCATCCTCAGTAAAAGTATGTTTCAGGGCATTTGTCACCAGTTCATTAATAATCAAACCTAATGGTACGGCGAGTGTGATTTCAAAATATGTGTCCGCCATGTCCTTTTGAATTTCAACCTTGCGCACCCGACTGTAAATGTACAGCAGGTTAGACACCATTGAATCGATGTACTGGGCAAAATGGATTCCGCTGAAATCCTCGGTCTGATAGAGCATTGTGTGGATCTGGGCCATTGCATAAATCCGATCCCGGCTTTTTTGCAACGCTCCCTGCGCTTCTTCCCTGGTATGGACATGCTCAATTTGCAGTCCCAGTAAACTGGACATGACGGCCAGATTATTTTTCACCCGGTGGTGTATTTCCTTCAGAAGTACCTTTTTCTCCTGAAGAGATTTCTGGATTTTTTCCTCTGCCATTTTACGGTCGGTGATATCCCGGGCGATGCTCAGCCAGAATTGCCCGGATTCAGTTTCCAGAAGCACAATACTCACATCAACGGGGAATACTGAGCCATCCCTACGTCGATGTTGACTCTCAAATTCACGAGGAATTCCCACCTTAAACGAATCAGAAGAAAAGGAGATGTGATCCTGACTAAAATAGGAATTATCAATATCTGAAATCTTCATATTCATCAGTTCCTGCACACCATATTGCAAACTTGTGGCGGCTCTCTCATTGACCAGAATAAAATTCCCATCATAGTCTGTCACAAAAATGGCATCTGAAGCCTGCTGAATCAGGGTCCGGAAGCGGTACTCACTCTCTCGAAGGGCCATTTCTGTCTGCTTGGCTTCGCTGATATCTATAAATGAAGCCATGAGACAAATGGATTTATGTTCTTCATCGAATACCGTACTGACCAGGTACTTGACTTCAACTCTCTTTCCAGTGTTGGTATATATTTTCCCTTCTCCGATTGCTGATCCTTTCTGGTGAACCTGCTGCTGCAGTGCCAGTATCAGCTCTCCATCCCCGAATTCCTGGATATGACGCCCCAGAATATCCTGTTTATGACCATACTCCCACAGGTGGAGAAAGGAATCGTTCACATCAAGGATAATACCATCCAGATCGGCCAAGCCGATGGCGCTGATGGATGATTTAATCGCGAAGTCCTTGATACGCAATTCCTGTTCAGCTTTTTTCTGTTCCGTGATATCGCGAATCACGGCCGCCACACCGGTTATATTTGCCGCCACATTGCGCACAGTGTACAGGGCGAGTTGAGCTAGGAAGGGAGTGCCATCTTTGCGTTGTTGCAAAAGTTCTCCGCTCCAGTATCCACTCGCATGAATGGAATCCTGTATTTTGGAGGAGATCTCATGGTCGGCATTCAGCTCGAATAATGACCTGCCAATCAGCTCATCCAGACTGTACAGATATAGCTTCTCCACTGTCCGGTTGGCAAAGCTGATGAGGCCATTTTTATCTGTGATCACGAACGCTTCTGTAGACTGTTCCACGGTGGATGATAAGAGATAAAGTTGCTCTTCAACTTGCTTACGTCTCTGGATATCCCGGGCAACACTGAGGACAACAGAAGCCCCATCATAGATAATGAGTGATGAGTTAATTTCAACGTGAAACCGATCTCCGCTCCTGGTGAGGTGTACAGTTTCAAACGTGAGATGCTGCCGCTCATAGAGCGTTTCTGCCCTCTCGGTGTATCGACATCTTTCTTCCGGTGATTCCAGCTGCAGGGCAGTCATCTGCTTCAGATCAGATAATTGATATCCATAGCGGGTGATGGCCACCTGGTTGGCCTCAAGAATTTGCCCTGTTGGCTGGTGAATGAAAACTGCATCATCAATGCTATTAAAAAAAGTTCGAAACTTCCTTTCACTATTCTCCAATGAGGCTGCGGCAAGATTCCGTTCAGTCACATCCCGCACAATGGCTATAATCCGCTTTTCCTGGCCCAGGCTTATTGGTGCAACGGACAACTCCACATCGATAAGACTTCCATCTTTGCGACGTTGGGCAATTTCCATTCGTCCCCCCTCAGACCAAAGTATATTTCGCTGTTGAGGGGTGAGTTGACCGTTGTGAGTCGTTAAATCATCCACCTGCATCCGTTGCAATTCTGAAAGCGTGTACCCCAGCATATTTTGAGCAGCTGGATTAACGTCCATAAAATCACCTTGATCATTAAGAACATATAGCCCATCATTCAAATTTCGAACCAGGTGCGAAAAACGGAGCTCTGATTCACGGATTCGATGAATACTGATGATCAGGAAACCCACCAGTAACGCAATAATCGCCGCGAGAACCACATTGTTTAGTATCTCTGTTCGCATTGCCGTCGTGGTATCCCAACTGACAAATTTACTCGCCGGAAATACTTCAATTTCCCAGGATCGCTGCAGAATATCCCGTTGGAAGTGGGTTGATCGACTGGCCGAGTCAGGAATGTAATCTGTTTTCCTTCCGGGGACTGAATTGTAAATCTCCAATCCGTCGATCTGGATCACCAGATAGACCTCTTCATCCAGAACCTGAGACAGAATTCTCTGGATTATTCCTGTGAGGTGGAGTGATCCCGTAATCATTCCAATCGAGCGATTTGATTTTCTGGAGATACAGGGGATTCTGACGATCAACTCATTGTTTTTGGAGTTCAGCCTGACAGCAGGCATACCATTGTGAAGATCGAGTCTGGCTTCGTCCTCCGACTCTGATGTCCACAGCCCATGTTGTTGATCCTGCGACGGGATTTTACCATATTGCCGAGCATTAATTTCGAGTCTGGCTGTATCGGTCGTGTCCACAAAACTGATCTGGTTGAACATCATTTCCCGGTTGATAATGACTTCGGCAAGTTCTTTAAATTGGTGACTGCGATCCTCCTTCGTGTGGGTGAGCCAAATTACTTTCAACAAATTGAGATCGTTAAGACGTTCCTGAAGGATATTCTCCAAATGAGAGCTGATACGACGTGCCGTAATATCCAAGCGGTTGGCTACTATAAACTGATTGAGTTGTCTTTGATTCCACCATGACCAGATGGATATACTGGTAAGGACGGTAAACAGAACGAAAGCAAGAAAGACCGCATGACGACGACGAGGTGTAAAAATGCTGAATTTCACGCAAACAATATCCTGAATGAAGTGACTGATGGTCTGTTTGGATGGATAGTTGACAATCCTCTGATCTCAATATTCTGCCAAATGAAGATCTTTCTCATCCGGCAGTTACTGTAATTTTTTGGTCTGGACCTTAAAAAACAACTCGTTTATTGGGCAACGATCGTAGCAAAATAAACGATTCCATTCAGGTCCTTGTCAGGGGGGAAAGGGAACGAGGTGAGTAAATGGCTGAAACCATCCCGGTTTTATTCATACTTCAGCGTTTTAACCGGATTATTCCGAGCAGTTTGCCAGGCCAGCCCGATAGTGGTCAGCAACGCGACTGTCAATCCAATTATTCCGGAAGAAATAAATATCCACATTGACAGCTCACTCCGGTATGGAAAATGTTGCAACCAGTGTCGCATGATGGCATAGCCGCTGGGGATTGCCACCGCGACAGCGATGACAACTAACTTGAGGAAATGTCCCGTTAAGAGACCGATGACTTGAGCAATAGAAGCGCCAAGAACTTTTCTGATACCGATTTCTTTCGTGCGTTGTTCAGCGGTGTAGGCTGTCAATCCAAACAGACCTAATGATGCCACAAAAACAGCCAGGACAGCGAATGCTGTAAAAATTTTCTGCAGGCGTTGTTCACTCTGGAATTGTCCCAAAAAACGTTCATCCAGGTGATCATAATCAAATTTATGGTTGGGGAACATGTCATTCCAGATGGCCTCTACGGCAGCGATTCCTTCACGAATTAAATGGGGACTCAGGCGGATAGCTGCCATCCTCACTTCCTCCGGATCAACCCACAGAACAACGGATTCAATCGGTTCATGGAGGGATCGTAAATGAAAATCCTCCACCACACCAATTATCGGTCCCACCAGGTTTTCCACGGAGTCTTCCTTGGCAAATGTAAGGATATGCCCTACGGGATCATCCCAGCCGAATTGCCGCGCGGCAGTCTGGTTAATCAGAAAGGCTCTGCCACGATCTTCTCCGCGCTCTACCTGAAAGTCGCGTCCATTTATCAGCCTCAGACCTAATGCCGTTACATAATCGAAATCCGTCGAAACAGTTGTCACCAGGAATGGGTCTGCCGAGTCGCTGCCTTCAGGAGTACACCCTTCCTTGCGCAGGATATTACCCGCTGGCAATGTGAGAGCGGTGGTCACGGATTCGATCTTGGGATCGGACAGCAGCCGGTTTTTAAATGTCTCGCTGTGGATGACGAGCTCAGGATCATCCAAATAGACCATGATCAGATTATTTTTATCAAAGCCCAGGTCTTTCTGACGCACATACTCCAGTTGTTGATAGACCACCAAAGTACTGATGATAAGTACCATGGAAAGGGCAAATTGCAGGATCACCAAAACCTGCCGCAACAGACGGTGAATCCCTGCTTGCCGCCCCACACCTTTTAAAATGGAGGCGGGTTGATAACGCGATAAAATAAAGGCTGGATAGATACCGGCCACAACCCCAGTGATCAGTCCCAGCAGCAATAGTATTCCTGTAACCAGAAACCCGTTCAACTTCAGCAATCCCAATTCCTTTTCGGTGAAACTATTAAATGTGGGCAGGGCTAATTCAACCAGGACAATTGCCAGTATCAGCGCCAGGAAGGCCAGAATTACCGATTCTGACAAAAACTGGCTGATCAGACGTTCGCGCTGAGCACCCAGCACTTTCCGCATACCTACTTCCCGGGAGCGTTGCACTGATCGCGCTGTACCCAGATTCATAAAATTGATACAGGCAATGAGCAAAATAATGGCTGCAAGGGCTGTGAGAAGTCGTACAGTTAGGATATTTCCGTTGGGAGACAGTTCACCCAGACGGTTGGAATGGAGGTAGATTTTTTCCAAGGGCTGTAACTGAAAACTGAATATGGCGGCAAACTCAGGGCTGGTTTGTT
>JGI10211J34971_10001872_pt1 | contig 17292 bp, 11 predicted proteins | sample Etolagsediment_FD_34971 | JGI IMG/M metagenome (IMG submission 34971) | reverse complement strand
AGCCGCCGTGTTCATCGCAGTAAAACTTCCAGAGAAGACCAAACTGATGCTGGTTCGACAGACACATAGATGCCTGTGCCGATTTCTTTGCCTTGCTCAGTGCCGGCGTCAAAATCGAGACCAATAGCGCAATGATGGATATTACCACCAAAAGCTCTATCAATGTAAACCCTGTTAGAAATTTTTTACTTACCCTATTAGAATCCTTTATCTCTAACGGGGTAAACCCTGTTCGTTCGTTCACAATGATACGCCTGCCTTTAAAAAAGGCCTGCCTTTATTAAGAAAAGACCGACCTTTTCTGCACAATAGTCGCTTACCATTATTAAACCCCAAAATAATCCTTCATATGGCACATCCAGCCGTCATAAGTAGCAGTCGGGGTGCAAAAGTCCGGCGGGGGGTCATCGTTTGGGTTCCAATCCTTATGCCACCAAGTCTCCCACAGCTCTTTAAGTCCGACCTTCTTGCTATGAAAGTCCAAAAAAGAAATGTTCACGTGCTCCATATGGCGATTGACGGCGACACGCTTCATCTCATTTTTATTCTCTTCCCACCAATAGTCCTTGTAATCCGGAGGCGGATCTTCATGGTATACTTCGCTATCCTTCCAATTTCCATCTGAAAGCAGCGGCGCATAAGCTGAACTCTTCGTATAGGGAGTCCTCCAGCAGTAAGTATCGAAATCGCCATCCCCACCCCCATTCGCAACCCAGAGATTTACCGTATAGCTGCCGTGATATACGCCGGTTTGGTCTGTCCAGGATGCATACGGGGGCTTGCCGCCTTCGTCGTAAGGTTTCGTAGCCGCCGGGCACAGGAGTATATCGACATTGCCGTAGTACGGCTCTAATTCGTACTGCCAGCCATTCACCCCCGATGGGGCATCCCCTGATTCGGGCCAAGTTGAGTCACCACTGCTCCCCCTCTCAGGGAAAAAGCCGCCGTGTTCATCGCAGTAAAACTTCCAGAGAAGACCAAACTGATGCTGGTTCGACAGACACATAGATGCCTGTGCCGATTTCTTTGCCTTGCTTAGCGCCGGCGTCAAAATCGAGACCAATAGCGCAATGATGGATATTACCACCAAAAGCTCTATCAGCGTAAACCCTTTTCGTTTTTTCATAATGATACTCCTTCCTTTAATGTTCATTACCATACTTATCGTAATTCCGTTTTATGCTCTCAGCTAAATCATAACTTCTTTAGCTGAAACCCGTTCCGGAGATTTTCCGTTACAGTATGCGTGAAAAACTCGACACTACATATTCAGCCCTCCCGTAATACCAACTCATCTTGTTTTCTTCTGCAGCATTCGAGCCTGCATTTTTACCAGCTCTTCGGCACTGACCTCTCTTATACGCAAATCACCAAAGATTACCTTATACTTACCTTCGGAAACTTTCCACTGCATCAGTACCGCATTACTATCATCCAGGTCAATGCTATTGCCGTAATATGCAACCTCCTTTCCTTCCTGAACAAGCTGTTCATATCTTGACCTGACCGTCATCACATCATCCTTGCCCGTTCCGCACAAATATCTCACAAGTAGTTTGCCTTGCTGATATATATTACCGTCTGTAGAATCCCGGCTCCCAAAAAAACTTGTTAATAAAATCATCGTTATAATTATCGCCGCCGCCGCGGGCAATTTACCTATTCTTAAATCTATTATAATATTGATGGTATTCATTCCGCCTCTGCGTGTCGGAATCCTGTGCGGGATTTGGTGCTTTATATCTTCAGCAAGACCCGGGCGAACCGACTCTGTGGTCCTCTCTGCCAATTCATTCAGTAAGTTTTCCAGTCCTTCTTCTTTCATAACAGCTTACCGTTTTTCCGTTTTCCGCTTCAGCTAACCTGCTTTCTCAGAGCTTTTAACGCCCTGTTTAGCCTGCTTTTGAAAGTTCCTTTCTTTACGCCTGCCGCCTCAGCAGCTTCGGCGATAGTCAAATACTGCATATAATGTAAAACAATCGCCTGCCTGTATTTTCTCGGTAACTGCCCAACAGCATTTTTCAACCGCTCAAGCTGCTCATTATGATGCCCGATCTCATCGGTGTCGGCTTCGCTGCTGTCCGGCACCTCAAACCCTTTAATTCCCACAGTTTCCCTGTGCCTGCGCCAGTACAGCTTTGAAACATTACCGGCGACCCGGTACAGCCAGCTATTTAAGGCCTTGCCTTCCCTGATTTGGCCTACATGCTGCCAGGCCTGGAGGAAACTTTCCTGCGTTAAGTCCTCACTGACCTGGCAATTATGGCCAAGTCTCCTCATAAACAGATATATCCGCTCATAGTATATATCGACAAGCTCGGCTGCCGCTGCACGGTTTCCAGCCCTTAATCCGGCCGCAAGCGAGTCTCGGCGTTCCTCCAGATGCTCCTTTCTTCTGCCGGCACTTCGCTCTTCGCCTATATGATGCGCAAAACCGGCCTTCTGTTCCGTTAATTTTGCCTTTTTTTTCACTATTTTTTCCCTACCTTGCCACAAGAGTAGTATACCTTAAATCTGATTTTCTTGCAATACGCAAGCCCAGAGTATAAAGTGAGTAGTTATGACAGGGCGGTTTTTATCGCCGAAATGCGCCCGTAGCTCAGTAGGATAGAGCGTCGGTTTCCTAAACCGAAGGCCGCAGGTTCGAGTCCTGCCGGGCGTATTCCGCCTTAAATAGGTGCGGTATTACAGAGGATTAGCAACTACCCCCTACATCATCATACACAAGGAGTGCGCCTTGAGTGAAGCAGCCCCAAAAATCCTTTTCAAAAACCCCCTGAGTTTGAGTCAACTCTTATGAGCAGCCCATTGAGTTTCCACAGTTATAACATCTGTAGCAGGTGCCGTTGCGTACTGTAATTGCGCCGCAAATATCACAGGCCGGGGCATCGTCCTGGAAATGCTCAAATTGGGCGTTAAACTGCTCTAAAGCCTTCGCTTCAGACTGCAGGGCCGCCGCGGACTCGCCGGCGCCGGCGGAACTGACCAAAGCGCCAATTCGATTCATCAGCCCTGTAAATCTGCCCGCCGAAGCCATTGAGGGCTGCACTGCGGCAGAAGATTCCTTCTCTTCGTGCTTAGATTTGGTTTCTATGCCGGTTTTCGCTTCGGCAATTTTGTGTGCCAGGTCTTTTGTCTTCTCAACCAACTGTTTTGCGGTTGTTACGTTTTTGCTTTCTGCTGTGCCGACGGCGGTTCTATTGGGAATGTTCTTATCAGCGTAACCGGGTATAAACCGACAGCCCAGCCAGCAGAAAATATAATCAATCAAGCTTTTTGCAAAGGGTATATCCCTGTTCGATGTCATCCCTGAGGGCTCAAATCTGGCGTGGCGGAATTTGTCCACGAGAGTAATTAAAGGCACTCCGTACTGCAGGGCCATTGAAGTACAGGTACCTATTGCGTCCATAAGGCCACCGATGGTGCTGCCCTCCTTGGCCATAGTGATAAAGAGCTCACCAGGCTGACCATCCTCATATAGCCCCACCGTCAGGTATCCTTCGTGATTTGCGACAGAAAATTTATGGGTTATGCTTCTTCGGGTATCCGGCAGCCGATGCCTGAATGGCAGGGACGGAGCGGATACTTCGGCACTAACTTTGGCTTTGGCTCCCTTATGCTTTTGGGTCGAAACCGGCTGGAGCTTCTTGGAGCCGTCGCGGTAAATTGCCACCGCCTTTAACCCCATTTTCCAGCCCTCCATATAGGCCCCGGCAATGTCTTCGGTCGTGCTCTCTTTGGGCATATTGATGGTTTTGCTGATAGCACCGGAAATAAACGGCTGGACGGCGGCCATCATTCTCAGATGTGCCGTATAATGGATATTCCTCTTGCCGGCACGCGGCTTAAAAGCACAGTCAAAGATTGGCAAATGGTCTGAGTTGAGCTTTTCCGCCCCTTCAATGGTTTCATTTTTATCTATATAATCGCAGATTGATTTAATATCCTCGGCACTGTAACCAAGCCTGTCGAGGGCCATCGGAACGGTCTTGTTTACGAGTTTGAGCATTCCGCCGCCGGCCAGCAATTTGTACTTGACCAATGCAATATCCGGCTCAACGCCTGTCGTATCACAATCCATCATAAAGCCGATAGTCCCTGTTGGCGCAAGCACGGTTGCCTGAGCGTTACGAAAGCCGACTTTGGAGCCGACGTCAAAGGCCTCATTCCAGGCATCCTTGGCGGCATTACGTAAATAATCGGGACAGTGCGGTTCTGGGATATCATAAGCGTGCGTGCGGTGCATATTTATAACATTCAGCATTGCATCTTTATTTTTGGCAAATTCCTCAAAAGGTCCTTTTACTAAGGCAATTTCCGCACTCGCCGCATAAGCGGTTCCGGTCATTATGGCACTGATTGCCGACGCAATTGCCCTTGCCTGGTCGGAATCATAAGCAAGAGCCAGACTCATAACCAAGGAGCCAAGATTTGCGTAGCCGAGACCAAGCGGGCGGAATAAATGGCTGTTTACGGCAATTGATTTGTCCGGATAACTTCCGTCATCAACAAGGATTTCCTGAGCGATAATGAATATCCGAACCGCGTTCTTGAAGCTTTCAACATCGAAGGAGCCGTCTTCCCTGCGAAACTTCATAAGATTTAGTGAAGCCAAATTACAAGCCGAATCATCGATGAACATATATTCACTGCAGGGGTTCGAAGCGTTAATCTGCCCGGAGTTTGGACAGGTGTGCCAGCAGTTGACCGTACTGTGGTACTGCACGCCCGGGTCACCGCAAATCCTTGTTCCCTCGGCAATTAAGTCCATCAGTTCGCGGGCTGAATGCTCCCCCGTTTTTCGGCCTGTTGTTACGGCATAGGTGTCCCAGGCGGCGTCCTTCTCCACCGCCTGCATAAACTCATCGGTGACACGAACGGAAAGATTGGAATTCTGAAACATCACGCTGTTATAAGCTTCCGTGTTGTAATCACCATCGTATCCCGCCTCGATAAGCGCCCAGGCCTTTTTCTCTTCCTCTGTCTTGCAGGTAATGAATTCTTTAATATCGGGATGGGTAACTTTAAGCGATTGCATCTTTGCCGCCCGACGGGTCTTACCACCCGATTTAATCACCGCCGCTATCTGGTCATAAACCCTCATAAAACTCAAAGGACCGGAGGGTCTGCCTCCGCCGGAAAGTTTCTCTTTGCTGCTTCTCAGGGTTGACAGGTCGGTTCCAGTGCCTGAGCCGTGTTTGAACAGCATTGCTTCGCTCGTTGCCAGCCGCATTATGTCTTCCATCGAGTCCTTGACCGACTGGATAAAACAGGCTGATGCCTGCGGATATTCATAGCTGCCTTCACAGGCAACCGCTTCTCTGCGCTGCGGGTCCCAATGGAAGTTGTGCTTGCTGCCGGCAATGCCATAAACGTCAAAAAGCCCTACATTGAACCATACCGGCGAGTTAAATGCCCCGTATTGATTCACGCACAGCCAGGTCAGCTCGTTATAGAAAACTTCGGCATCTTCGTCGGTAGCGAAGTAACCACACCTTTTACCGCGGTCGGCAATCGTTCTGCAGACGCGGTGGACAAGCTGCTTGACGGAATTTTCCCGCTGACCGCTCTCGACATCGCCGTAAAAGTATTTGCTCGCCACAACTTTTGTTGCCAGTTGACTCCAGGAGGTCGGAACCTCTATGTTGTCCTGCTCAAAGATTGCCTCACCACTATCACTGGTGATTTTTGCTGAATGTCTCTCCCATTCAAGTTGTTCAAACGGATGCTCGCCCGGTGTCGAAAAGAAATGCTCTATACTTAAACCCGCTGACTCTGGACTATCTACAACGGTCTTCGGCTGCGATTGCTCATCTCTAAAAGGGTTTTCAGGGTTGAATTCCTGTGACATTATACGCGCCTCCATGCAAAAAACGAGACCACAATATATAGAAAAATGGTCTGGAATAACACAAGATGTAGTTGGAAAAACAAAATTAGAAGTTACTTATGATTGGAATTATTGTAAAGACAAAAATCAAAAATTTATGCAAAAATTTTCGGCTTTCATCTTAGTCCTTGTGATTACTGAATCTATGAAGAGAAAAATTTTTTCTTACGGGCAGACTTTTTAAAGGCCGGTTGCCTCAAGCCATCGCTGCGTGACCCAGGCGTGCGCCCATACGTAGGGATGCACCATATCAGCAGACCACTTATCGGGCGTCACTTGCTTCATTTGTTCATCAATCCTGCTCTGCAGCGGCACAATAACCGCGTCAAACTCTTTGGCTAACTTGTGAATTATCTTAATATAAGTTCGCAGTCCTTTGAACATTTGATTCTCTTTATCGCCGCAAAACATAAACGGCTCCATCAGCACCAACCGACAATTGCATTGTTCTTTTGCCTGTGAAAGTAACAGCCCGTATGTTAATTCATATTCATCGGGATATACGGCGTAAGGCAAATACTCAGGTTCAGCGTGCTGACGCCACAAGTCGTTTACGCCGATAAGCACGCTTAGAATATCGGGCTTATATTTGATACAATCCTTTTGCCACCGGGCCTGCAAATCGCGGATGGTATTGCCGCTGATACCGGTATTTACGATATTAAGATTGTGCTGCGGGTACTTTGCCAGAAGATGGTTGGCGACAAAATTGACATAGCCGTAGCCAAAGGGTTGATATGCCGGCTCAAGTCGGCCCATATCGGTTATGCTGTCGCCGGTAAAAAGTATGGTCTGGTTAGGTTTTAGCTCAATTTTGGTTTGCATCGCCAATTCGCATCGCAAAAAGAGTCCTGATTTATGGCCGAATCTCTTTCAGGGGGCCATAATCGCCGCATCTGCAAACTGTCGCAAAATCATCATTTGTTCCAGGCCGAGTTAAGCTCCCAAACGCCCATCTTGAGCACATTGGCCTGGCCGCCATTGCAGAAAAGGCCGAGGGATTTGTTATCATCTTCAGGAAGCATACAGGACGACATCGAAAGCAGCCCGTCATTGCCGAAAACCTCCAGAGAGGTTCTATCAACCAGAATCTGCAGCTTTATCTTACCGTCAATCGGCTTCAGAGGCCCATCTTTGCCAAGGGAGTAAACTTTTTGCCTTTTAACGTTGTACACAACGTTGATGCCTCGGATTCTAAAGCCGACCTCTTTTGCTCCCACCGGTTCAATCTCAGCCTGAATCTCAAAAAGCTCTCCGGTAATTCCCTTCAGCGGATTTTCGCCGGGTCTGAGTTCGAGGTTTTGCCACTTGTGCTCTTTCTTCCGCAAAGACTCGATTTCTCGAATGGGTCGGCGGCATAAACGCAGCCCTTCCGTGGTGCTGCGCAAGCTAAGCTCACACGGAAACGTCAACTGCTGATTGAAGGACATACCCGGATACTTTCCGCCTCGCATCCAGACCACTTGTATCACACGGCCGTCCTCAGGCGGTATATTGCTGTATATGTATACAGCATAGAAGTTGGAGCCGTAATCCATAGGTATCTTTTCATCCGAATCGGGTAAAAACCTCGTGCCGTCAAAGCTGCCCAGCAGATACCGGCCATCTGCACCGTGGAGCACCCATTTCTTGACGTTATTCCGGCCCTGGATGGTCAACCCAAACAAATCCGGACACTCAAAAAAACCACCTATCCAGCTCATTCGCCGCCACTGCTTGAGGTCCTTCGAGTCGTAGAAAGCAAATCCCCGCTTGCCGTCCTTAACGTCGTACACCACCATAACCCATTTTTTTTGCGGCTCGTACCAGAACACCCTCGGGTCCCTGCCTTTGTGCTCGACCACCGGGTTGCCGCTGTATTCGGTGAAGCTCTTACTGCCGTCATTACTGTAGGCCACGCATTCGCCGCGTCCGGTGCTGGTGTAGAATACAACCATCGGGTCTTCTCTACCGGTCTTAAACCCGGAAGTATTGTCCTTGTCGATTATTGCCGTGCCTGAAAAGCACATGTCGGAGAAACTGTGCTGGTACAGGGCAATCTTCAGCTCCTTCCAGTGCACAAGGTCGTCGCTGACAGCATGCCCCCAGTGCATATTGCCCCACTGGACGCCGAACGGATTGTGCTGGTAGAACAGATGGAACTTACCCTTGTAATATACCAGCCCGTTCTCATCATTTATCCAGCCGCGACGCGTTGTGAAATGGAACTGCGGCCGGTATTTCTCATTGTAAATCTGCTCCCCGAAGGCTATTCGGTCATCCTGGTATATCTTCGAAAAACCTGCCAGCTCGCCCATATCCGAATCAAGTACCAAAAGCTCGACCTCTTTTCCCCTTAATTCCTCTATATCAAGAAACATCCAGACATCGGTTTTTTTCTCAACCAGCTCGGCCTTGAACTCCCTGTAAGTCTTTCCATCCACCACGATTCGCATTCTGCGTTTTCTGGCCCCGTTTTCAATTGGGAAGTTCAGATAACGTTTATTGATTTTCATCCTGCGGACTATCAGTGTCGGCCCCCGCCTGGTATCGCTGAGAATTATGCTGTCGATATTCAGATGCCCCCAGTCGCCCGACTTGGTATCTACTATACGTATCCTGGCCTTTTTCCTTCGAAAGCCCCTGACATCCCAGCCACGCCAGCGAAGTGTTTCCTCGTTTCTGCCCGTGACGGAACAGACAATCCTGCCGTCAATAAGAAGCTCAAAGCTCGTCTCGCCAGTATCACCGCCGCCGATAAGGAAATTGAGGAAATCCCGCTCAATCACAAACTCCGGCGACGTCATTATTCCTTCGGCCCTGTTTCCGCCGTGATAAGTATTCAAAAAGCCCTTGCCCTCAAAGCCCTTTACTTCACCCTGGTCGCCGAGTGGCCCGTGGGCAGGCCTGCTCCCGAAACATTCTCCGGTGACCTTCCAATCGCCAAAATCATCGCCCTCGAAATCCGCAAGCGTAATATCGTACCTTTCCGCACAACCAGCCAAAGCCATACAAATCGCAAACGCAGCTGCCAAATATGAAATTTTTCCAAGACACATATACCTGTTTTCCTATTGCTTCAAAATAGTACCTCGCGTCTTTACAACCGGCTTCAAATCACCAGTCAAATATGCTCAAACGCGCCAATTCTGCGGTTCGCTCCAGTGACGTTTCTTACTATCAAAAATAACATCTAAATGCAAGCTCCTGCTCGGCGAATATTTTGAGCGGCAACTATCAGAAAACTCTTTTTGCAGCCACAATGTAGAGCTAAAATAGGTCGATGAGCAAAAATAAAGAAAAAGACGGCTCAGAAGCAATTCGCAAACAGATAAAGACTTTTCCAGCCGAACCCGGTCTGTATTTTATGAAGGGCTCGGCGGATAAAGTCCTTTATATCGGCAAGGCAAAGAACCTGCGCTCGCGGGTGGCCAGCTATTTTCAGCCTGGCGGCGAACCGGTTACTTCCCGCGGGCCGAAAATCGCAGAGATGCTCAACAAAGTCAAAGCCGTTGACTTTCTGGAAACCGCGAATGAAGTTGACGCCGTCCTGCAGGAAGCACGCCTGATTAAGGATATTCGGCCGCCTTACAACACGGTCCTTGTCGATGACAAGACATTCCCGTATCTAGAGATTGTAACAGGCGAAGATTTTCCGGGCGTTTACATCACGCGAAAACCCCGGCCGCGGGGCAGCAGATTGTTCGGGCCTTTCGCCGGCGCCAAGGACCTGCGGGGCGTTCTGGTAGTACTGCAAAAGATATTCAAGTTCCGAACCTGCCGGTTAAATATCAGCGAAGGTGACCCGAAGCGCAAGTTCTTCCGTCCCTGTCTTCTATACAGCATAAAGCAATGCACCGCCCCCTGCGCAGCCAAAATTAACAAAGGCGAATATAAAAAACTCATCAGCGACTTTATAAGATTCCTGCGCTCGAAGCGTTCCACGATTCTGCGGCAGTTGAAAGAGCAGATGGCAGAGGCCGCAGAAGGGTTTAAATACGAGAAAGCTGCAATGCTCCGCGACCGTATCCGACTGATTGAACGGCTTGACCGGCGGGGCACGCCCGACGAAAACGTCCAGCCGGAGGTCTTCGCCGCCGACCCGACCGAGGCCCTGGAGCAACTCCAGAAACTACTCCAAACACCTCAGCCGGTCAGGATTATTGAGGGCATTGACGTCGCTAATATCGCCGGGGCTGAATCGGTCGGCTCGCTGGTTAAATTTATTGACGGCAGGCCTTTCAAAAGCGGCTATCGGCGGTTCAAAATAAAAACGGTCAAAGGCATCGACGACTACGCAATGATTGCCGAGGTGGTCAAACGCAGATACAAATACGCATTGGCCGGCGAAGAACTCTGGCCCGACCTTGTCTTAATCGACGGCGGCCTGGGGCATTTGAGAGCCGCTGAAAAGGCGTTCAGGCAAATGAAGGCACCCATCCCCAGGATAGCTTCAATTGCCAAGAGAGAGGAAGAAATTTTTCAGCAGGGAAGCAGCAAGCCCCTGAAGCTGTCCGCCCATTCGCCCGCAAGAAAACTGCTTCAGTATGTCCGTGACGAAGCTCACCGCTTCGCCCAGCATTACCACCATATCCTGCGAAGCAAAAAAATGCTGAACAAAAAATGACAAAAGCGGCTTTTCCTGGGCCAATAACCAGCTAATTCATATCGAAAAAGCCGTTGCCAGAAAAAAATCACACCTCAATACGACACCACTGAAGGTGCTATAGTTGATATATCTGTTCAAACCGCCAATACAGAAAAAACAAAGTAAAACCTTGTTTTTTTTAGCAGCTATAAGATATAATATTAATCTGGTTAAAGGTAATTGAAAACGGTCGAAGCCAACGGCCCGACAGATTTCTGCTCAGCTATGAAACCCGGCACGTGAGCCGGGAAATTAGGCGGCTGGGGTAATTTAACCGCCGGGTAATTATCAGCAAAAAGAAAAAAGTTGATAAGATGAAAGAGATTGATATTTATAAAAAGTCGATAGGCCATCTTAAAAACGTTGTTAGTGCCTTCGAGAAGGAATTGGAAAAACCAGAGTCGATTCATGGCGCCTTCGCGTACAAATCACCCACAATAAAGCATGTTTGTTTTCTAAAAGCAATCAGAATAGTCAGCGGGCTAAACGCACTTCTCGTATTACTTCAAGCCGGATATGTAACCGAAATGGGCGTACTCATTCGAACAATAGGCGATTGTATAAATGACATCTATTTTCTTCTCGAACATTTTCCTGATAAGACGCCTGAGGTAGAAAAATATATCTCTGATTTTTTTAATGAGGACATAGACGAAGCCGGGATAGCGCAAAATCAAGAGAAAAAGATACACAGAACAAAAGCGAGAAAGATATATGCATCAAGGGCAAGATTGCTGTCAGAGCACATTAATTTTTCTGTTCGCCGAGACATGGTTTATAAAATTTACAGTGCCTATTCCGGCTATGTTCATTCGGCCTATCCGAATATAATGGAGCTGTACGGCGGTACCCCGCCTTATAACTTTCACATGCAGGGTATGAAAGAAACGCCACGAATTGGAGATTGGGAAACAATACTCATTGCTTTTATCCGAAGTGCAACTTTGGTATTTGGATATATGGCGGACAAATATGATAAGGTTGACCTTGTTCAGGAAATAAGAAGAATATTGGATTGGTTTGGGAAGGAAATGACATACGTAGAAAATGGGGGGTAAATATCAGACTTGAGAGCTTATTAATTCAAACTGACCGAGGGTCAGTTTGAAAACGCAAAAATCAAAGTGTAAAATGCAATCCGCCTTCGCATAAAGCTATGGCGGACAAGAATTGTCGAACCCAGCACTTCTATCTTCTTCATAATTTATCCTTCGGTAATTGAGAGTTCATCAAGCGTTTTTTTTGACAGGCCTCTGATGCGAACATCGCCATCGAAATTCTTAATATCGACACAATGCAAACCGACGGCATCGGTCAATTCCCTCATCGGCCCGGCTATATCAACAGCGCCCTGCCGGCCGAGTATTTTCGGTGCGATGTAAACGCAGATTTCATCGGCAAGGCCCTCTCTCAGGAAGGAGGATATTACCGTCGGGCCGCCCTCGACAAGTAATTGAGCGATGCCGCGCCTGCTCAAATCGTCAAGCAGAAAATGTAGATTTGATTGGCCCTGCGTATCCGGGAAGATAAGCATTTCAGCTCCTTTTTGTGTCACTTGCTCCACCCGCTCAGGATTTGTCTGAGCCGTCCGGCGACTCGTTGCAATCAGGAGGGGGATTTTTTTTGCGGTAGCCAGCAGTTCGCAATCCAAAGGAATCCTTAGTTTGCTGTCCAATACAATTCTGGTCAGCTTTTTACCCTTGCTTGGCCGAGCCGTCAATAGCGGGTTATCGGCAAGTACCGTCCCGATGCCCACGAGTATCGCCCCGGCCCGCCGTCGCAGTTTTTGCACGTCTTTTCTGCTCTGCTCACCCGAAATCCACCTGCGTTCATCACTCTGGTCGGCCCAGGCAACTTTGCCGTCAATACTCTGTGCCCATTTCAATATCACCCAGCATTTGCCGGTTGCGGCGAACTTGATAAAAGGCGCATTTAGCAGACGCGCCTGCGTTTCGCAAACACCCACCTGCACCTCAATACCCGCATCGCGCAATTGTTCGATGCCCTTACCGTTGGCGTGTGCCGAAGGGTCAATCGTTGCGACGACAACTTTCGCCAGGCCGGCATCAATAATCGCATCCGTGCAGGGTGGGGTCTTTGCATAATGACAGCACGGTTCCAAGCTAACATACATCGTCGCTCCGCGCGGGCTGACGCTCAGGGTTCTGCAATCTTCCAATGCGTTTATCTCCGCGTGGGCTGCACCGAATTTTTTGTGCCAACCTCTGCCGATAACCCGGCCCGCCTTTACGATAATACAGCCCACCACAGGGTTCGGCTCAACAGACCCGATGCCTCGCTGTGCCAGCTTCAACGCCGCCTGCATATATCCTGCGTCCTGGCTACTAATCTTACTTGCCCCTGTCACTAAGCATCCCCATAAACTCTTTTTCGCCTATAAGTTTAATCCCTAATTTCAATGCCTTCTCAAGTTTGCTTCCCGGCTCTTTGCCGGCCAATACAAAATTGGTCTTTTTGCTTACACTGGAAGCAGCTTTTCCGCCGGCCTGCTTAATCGCCTGCTCTGCCTGCTGGCGGGTGAACTTTTCCAGCGTCCCCGTAACAACAATGGTTTTTCCTACCAGTTTACCTGTGGCCTTTTTTACCGCCTTTTGTCTCTTTGGTTTAACACCAGCAGCAAGCAGCCCATCGACAACGACCCGATTCTTCGGGTCGCGGAAATACTTGTAGATACTCCTGGCCATTGTTGGCCCGATTTGCTCTATCTCTTCCAGCGTTTTTTCGTCAGCGGCAATAAGGGCCTCAAGAGAGCCAAAGTGCTCAGCAAGAATTTGTGCCGATTGCCCCCCAATATGCCGAATCCCCAAAGCAGCGACTAATCGCCACAGCGGCCGAGTCTTGCTTTCCTCAATCGCCTCTATCACATTAGTGGCGCTCTTATCAGCCATTCGCTCCAGCTCAATCAAATCAGATGATTGCAATTTGTAAAGGTCTGCGAAATTCTTTACCAGGCCCGTCTCGACCAGTTGCTCAATAAGGGCAACTCCGAAATTCTCGATATCCATCTGGTCGCGACCGGCAAAATATCTCAACCGCTCTTTCAACCGGCCCAGGCAGTCCGGATTGAGGCACCGGATATAAACGCCGTCTTGGTCCTTGGCCACCGACGAGCCGCAATTGGGACATTTTTTCGGCACTTTAAAGGAAACTGCACCGGCCGGTCGCAACTTCTTTATTACTTCTACGACCTGCGGTATTATCTCGCCTGCCTTTTCAATTACCACCGTATCGCCGCAGCGGACATCCAGCCGCATGAGTTCATCGAAGTTATGCAGGCTCGCCCGCTTAACTGTTGTCCCCGCCAATTGAACAGGACTCAAATTAGCTACCGGCGTTAAAATTCCGCTCTTACCCACCTGAACATCAATAGATTCGACACTGGTTTCGGCCTGCTCAGCAGGGAATTTGTACGAAATGCACCACCGCGGAGCCCTGCCCGTTGCACCAAGTATATCCCGCTGGTCGAACCGATTGACTTTTATTACCATCCCATCAATTTGATAATTCAGCTTCAATCGCTTATCGCTCCAGCCAAAACAAATATCTATCACCTCGTCTATATCTGCGGCCTCTTTGATATGAGGATTGACAGGCAGGCCGAGTTTCTTAAATCTCAGTAGCGTTTGGTAATGATTATCAGCTAATGGCTCAGACATCTCACCTGTGGCATAAGCAAAGAACGACAAGTTTCTCGTAGCGGTGATTCTTGCATCTAACAATTTCAAGGAACCTGCTGCAGCATTTCGCGGATTGGCAAAGGCCGGCTCACCAGCTTCAGCACGCAGCCGGTTCAGCTCGACAAATGCCTTCGTAGGCATATACACTTCGCCACGAACTTCAAGAACATCAGGGATTTCACCGTTGCCCAATAGTACAAGCGGGACCGCTTTTATCGTGCGAACATTAGCGGTAACGTCATCGCCAACTTCGCCGTCGCCGCGAGTAGCTGCAGTAACAAGCTCTCCTTTTTGGTAGCGAAGACCTATCGCAAGGCCGTCAATTTTTAACTCGACCACATAATCACAGTCTCCGCTGCCGAGCTGTCTGCGCACCCTCTGGTCGAAGGCTTTAAGCTCATCGACATTATAGGTATTGTCCATACTCAGCATTGGCACGGCGTGCCGAACACTTTCGAACCCTTCAAGAGGTCGTTCAGAAACCCGCTGCGTAGGTGAATCAGCCGTTATAAATTCGGGGTTTGCCTGTTCCAATTCTTTTAGCTCAGCAAAGAGCTTATCATATTGTCGGTCGGTGATTCTGGGCCGATTCAGTACGTAATAGAGGTAATCGTGCCTTCGTATTTGAGCACGAATACGCTCGATTCGCCTTTTGACATCTTTAGCCATAACAACATTAGTTTATGCCGTTCTAACATATTTTGCAAGAACCCGACTCCATGCAGACAACCTCCGAAAAAAGAGAGCTTATCCCTTTCGTCCGTTAAACACATACGCTTTCAAACGTATTGTTCGGCTGCCAAACCCGAAACTTAATGCATAAACACCTCGGTAGGGCGGGATTCCGCCTCAAAAATTTTTGTAAGAAAACGTAAAATACTTGCTCACAGCGGAATTACCAATATAATACATAATATGTTGAGTTGGAATGACCGTGTACCAAAGCGTTGGGATGGCAGAATCAATCCTGGTTAATGATGGCGCGAAAACCTGCCATCAGCGTCATTTCTCTTACTCTGCTGACGTTTGTTAAGAAAGGTTGTTTGTGCGTATAAGAATATATCTGCTGTGAGAATTGGTGATTTGCAAGTCAATGCGACCAATATTATTAAGTTTAAGAGTTAAGACTTCTGCAAAATGAGTGAGATTTTGAGTGATTCATTTGCATCAGTGGCTGGCGGCGACAGTTGGGATGGATTTTGGAATAAAGAAAGTGATTTTGATGTAATCTCAGGCTTTTGAGCCTGTTTTTGGGCAGAGCGTCTCCGACAGCTTTGTCATAGCTCTTTGAAAAGTTAATCTTTCAGCACGAACCAGATTGGTTAGCCGGTTTTGCGTAAATCTGGTGGGTCAGTAAATGTTCGATAGCACCGCATTTTCTCAGGTTGTTTGAGTAAAACGCCGGCAGCTACGGCTATCAGGCTGGCGGTAAGATGTGCAATAGTCATCTGGTTGCTTATGGCGGTAAAGCTGTAATGGGTTGTCTGTTCGGCTTCTCTGTCACCAAGTCGAGAAAAGTACTGCTCAACGGTCTGTCTATTCTTGAAAGTATCTTTGAATTCTTTGCTGTCTCTTGGAACTTTTGAACGAGCATCATCGGTAACATCGAGATATTTTGTACAACCATAGCATTTGCCGGTATTGAATGATGGGTGGTTTGCAGGACAAATAGTGCCATGTTTTTTGGCAAACTTTTTGCTTGCTTTTATTGGGCAGTGAAACTTGAGTCTTTCTCTGTTACCTTCAGTCCACCGACCGACCGATTTCATCTCGAAACCCGCATCGCAGATTGGACAGCCATGCGGGCCAAATGTTTTGTTATTCTTTTGGTTTCTTGGATTGATCGGGATATATGGGGTTGCTTTCATTTGTTCAGCGATGAAAGTATAAAGCTCTCGCACATCGTAGGCTTTATCCGCAAGAAAGATAGCCCCTTTCTTAAAACGATATCTACGCTTCAATTCCCTGATAAGACTAAATGCGGCATCGGAGTCGGTTATGTTGTTCGGCAGTGTTTTCTCGACCAGGCATATTCCTTCTTTGGTAACTACGGCATGTGTTCTAAAGCCCCAGAAGAAAATCATGTTCTGCTTTTTGCCGTTTATTACCTGACAGGAATAATAGCTTAACGTTGCTCGTGGATTACGCCTTGGCTTTTTTGACTTATTGGTCGTATTTCTGTTTGGGTTCTTGAAGTTGTTTTCTTTTGTGGCAGCCTGTATGGGTTTTGAGTCAAGCATGAATTCATCAAGCGAAACTAAGCCTTCTTCGATAAGCAGATCATTTGCAGTTTTGTGTAGGGTTTTGAGTATAGAGTTTTTGGTGTTTTTCAGGAAACGATAAAACTGTGTTTCGTCTGGCAAAGCCCCTAAATCAAAGCCGCACATTTCCGCCAAAGGTGGAATTGAATCAAGGTATTTGATTAGTTGCGGAACGGATTTTATGCCTTCCAGATGTTTGATGATAAACGCTCTGAGTATGGCGTGTCGAGAGTGTCCGGTTCTGCCTAAAGAATCGTTTCTGTCTTGTAGTGCTGAGAGATTTAAAGATTTGAAAATGTAGTAATATTTTCGCATCAGCGGAGCGTTTCGGATTAGCTCCTGGAGGTCATAAAAGAAAGATGTTTGAAAATGTTTCATGATAAAAACTCCTTTGTTTTGGGTGTAAGTATTTGTGGTTGAATAACTTACATTATAACCAAAATGGAGGAGATTGCAAGAAAACAATGAACGTAAATCATTGTTTTATATAGATTTGTGTATTTTACAGAAGGCTTTTTAAGAGTCAGAAAAGGAGAACGAAGTGAATATTTATGTAGGTAAGTTGTCACGTGACGTAACCGAAGATGATTTGCGTCAGGCCTTTGAAGCCTTTGGACAAGTCGAGTCAGTCAATATCATAAAGGACAGATTCAGCGGCGAATCAAGAGGATTTGGATTTGTAGAGATGCCCTCCAAGAACGAAGCACAGTCCGCCATTGCCGACCTTAACGGCAAGGATTTGGTGGGACAAGCGGTTATCGTCAATGAGGCTCGCCCCAAAACCGGAGACCGTAGAGGTGGTGGCGGCGGACGAGG
>JGI10211J34971_10001868_pt1 | contig 17326 bp, 7 predicted proteins | sample Etolagsediment_FD_34971 | JGI IMG/M metagenome (IMG submission 34971) | reverse complement strand
TTGTTCTGGGAGTATTATACTGTACTCCCTTTTTTTTTGTCTATACTTGTCAGTTGAAAACACAGTTGTTATAATCTAATTGAACAGTGTTTCGGGTATCGTTGTTAATTATGATGGGTTGCGTAGCCGGTTATAATGGGGTTCGGGTATAAAATTATAAAAGGGTACCCCCGTATAAAAAAGGGGTAACTTCCCTAACCTACAGAGGTGACAAAACGCGAGCATGATTTCAAACTGATAAAAAAAATTTTCCCAGAATTTTTTTGAAATCTATGCCTGGGCATTGTATACATACACTGTTATAATACAAACTGAAGTGGAGTGATTTACTAACCATGGCGAAGGGTTTTACCGTAAAGGCATCAAAGCCAAAAAAGAAGGCACCTGAACAAGAATGGGATTATCAAGCAATTAAGGATCGATGGCGTGGAAAGGCGATCGTATTTTGTTTGCCAGGAAGAGGTTGTTCATATGCGTTTATGAAGAATTTTGTACAGTTGTGTTTTGATCTTGTACAGAATCAGATGAGTATTCAGATTTCACAAGACTATAGTAGTATGGTGAATTTTGCTCGTTGTAAGTGTCTTGGAGCAAATGTATTGCGTGGACCTGATCAGATTCCTTGGAATGGTGAATTGAAGTATGATTATCAATTGTGGATTGATAGTGATATTATTTTCAACACTGAGAAGTTTTGGCAACTTGCTGATATGGCACTTCCTGCTGAAGCAATCAATGAGGATGGTACAGTAGATGAAAAGAAGGAACGACCAATTTCTGCTGGTTGGTATTCTACAGAAGATGGAAGAACAACATCAGTNGCACATTGGTTGGAAGAAGATGATTTCCGTAATAATGGTGGTGTGATGAATCATGAGATGGTTGATGGTATTCAGAAACGTAAGAAACCATTTACTGTTGATTACACTGGATTTGGATGGGTAATGATTAAGAAGGGTGTATTTGAAAATGAAGGTATGAAGTATCCATGGTTTGCACCAAAGATGCAAGTATTTGAATCTGGTGCAGTACAAGATATGTGTGGAGAAGATGTATCATTCTGTTTGGATGCAATCGAATCAGGATATGAGATCTGGTGTGATCCAAGGATTCGTGTGGGTCATGAAAAAATGCGCGTGATCTGATAAGATTACAATAGTTATCTAAGGAGATTTATTATGGCAGTTAAGAAAACAGGATTCGTTGAATCCACTCCCAAAAAAACCCGACAGGGTACAGGGAAACATTCAAAGTATTCTGCAACTTCTGGAAATAAAGCTAGGAAACGTTATCGTGGTCAGGGAAGATGAGTTATTATAATTTTCTTAAACCCTAACTCTAAGTTCTCTATAGACTCTACATAGTAGGGTCTTTTTTAATGACATATGGCATCTCTAATATGCAATCTACCAAGTGAAGAAGTATGGGTAAGAAAAGAATACTTAACAGATCATCAGAGTGGACATGGTGAATTTGTAAAAGGTGTATGGGTATCTGCAAAATCAATACCTGGTCGTGCATTTTATTTTGAAACTTATCTTCCAGAATATGCAGCAATGTATGATAAGTTACCAATTAGTGCTTTCTTATCAGAACCTAAAACACCTGATCCTGATATGAATTTACCAAATCTACAGTTTTGGAATTGTATGGATTATGGTGTTGTGAGTATTGCAAAACAGTTTATTGGTTCCATGGATTATGAACTGTATACCAGAGATCATGGAATTATGAAAGGTACATATATTTGTACACTTGATAACTATCATTCTGATCCTGATGTGATTGATTATGCAACATCAGAAAATCCAGCAGAGCATAAATCACACAATCTCATTCAACTTGTGAATGGACAATATGCATTGTATCCAAACAATCGAATGAGAATATTTGATAATAGCTTAACACCTATTGATCCAAAGATGCCTGATTTTAAAGTATCAACAGAATATTACTCAGTTGAAAATGGTTTTGATCGATTGGGTATGGGTCGTGAAGATGAATATTTTTGGAAAACAGCAAAAGAAAGAGAACAAATTATCACAGAGGAGAATTCAAATGAGTGAAGATAAACTACTGAGAGAAATTGCGAATGATGATCAAACACCAAAAGCAAAAAAACTCAAAAATACTGATGGACTTTTTGAAACAACTGATTGTTCTGACCCTGATCATATCTGTACTTGTGGTAATCAACAGTTCACATTAATTGAAGATTAGTGCTCTAAATAACTTTGAGTTATTGTATGATCGAGTGCCTGTACAAAGAGTATCTCAACCATTCAAAGATATAAGTGCAACTTTTCAGGTTAATCCTTTAAGTCGTGATCTGATTGCTTTGAAAAATGAGAATGCTATTGCTCGTTCAATTCGTAATCTAATCTTTACAATTCCTGGTGATATTCCTTTTCAACCAAACATTGGTTGTCGAGTGAGTGATATGTTATTTGAAAACAATGATGTGATTACGATTATTCAAATTAAATCAGAAATTGAATTTACATTGAATCGATATGAACCTCGTATTCGTTTAGAAAGTGTTGATGTTCAACAGTTAAATGATATCAATACACTTGATTCAAATGATTTAAATGTAACAATACGTTATTATATTATTGGTAAAGATTTACCAATACAAGAACTCAATGTTGTATTAGTACCGACTAGGTAAAATGCCACTAGTTAATTTTAGCAACGTAGACTTTGAGCAAATCAAAGCTTCTCTTCGTGATTATCTGAAAGCGAATTCAAACTTCACTGATTATGATTATGAAGGGTCGAACTTATCTACGATTATCAATACATTAGCATATAATACTTATCTTAATTCGTATAACGCCAATATGGTGACGAATGAGGTGTTTATTGATAGTGCAACATTGAGAGAGAACGTTGTATCATTGGCAAGAAATATTGGTTATGTACCTCGATCAAGAAAAGCAGCCGTATCAAATATTTCATTTTCTTTTGATGCATCTGATACCAATGTAGTATCAGTTACATTGAAAGCAGGTATCGTTGGAAATTCTTCAAAGTTTAATAGAAATACATTTACTTTCTCAATTCCAGATGATATTACAGTTCCTGTAAATTCTTCTGGTTATGCAAACTTTAATAATATTGATGTTTATGAAGGATCTTATATTACTCAAACTTTTTCTGTAAGTAGTCGTACACCAAATCAAAAATATATTTTAACAAACGCTGGAATTGATTCAAGTTTGATTCGTGTAAATGTTAAAGAATCAGAACGATCCAGTGTTCAAAGATCATTCAAACAATATAATAGTTTGATTGATTTGAATCCAAATTCAGCAGTTTATTTCTTACAAGAAACTGAAGGAGAAAGATATGAATTGATGTTTGGTGATGGTATTCTTGGTGTTGGTCTTCAGGAACCAAACTTCATTGAAGTTGGTTATGTGATTAGTAATGGTGAAGATGGTAATGGAATTCAGAACATGAGGTTCTCTGGTAGTTGTATTGATCAGAATGGAGCTAAACTTAACTCAAGATCATTCTCAGCTATCACAGTAAATGAACCTTCTTATGGTGGAAGTAGTATTGAATCTGTTGAGAGTATTAAAACATACGCACCTATGATCTATTCTTCGCAGAATAGAGCAGTAACTTCTTCAGATTATGAAGCACTGATTCCTAAGATTTATCCTGAAACTGAATCAGTATCAGCCTATGGTGGTGAAACAATGAATCCACCACAGTTTGGAAAGGTATTGGTAAGTATTAAACCCACACAAGGTATATTTGTACCAGAAAGTATTAAAGAAAATATAAGAAGAGAACTTAGGAAATACACTGTAGCTGGTATTGATACTGAAATAATTGATCTTAAATACCTATATGTGGAGGTTGATACCTCAGTTTATTATAATTCAAACCTTACACCTTCTGGTGATTTTGTAAGAACAGCTGTAAATGATAACATTCAAAAATACGCTAATTCTACTCAGTTAAATAAGTTTGGAGCAAGGTTCAAATACTCCAAGTTCCAGAAGATTGTTGATGATAGTAATGAATCAATTACATCAAATATCACAACAGTTAGAATGAGGAGAGATCTTGAAGCAAGACTTAATCAGTTTGCTGATTATGAAATTTGTTTTGGTAATCGATTCCACATTCGTAATCATGGTACTACACCAGTGTATAATGGAACACTGGTTGGTTATAATATAAGATCTACTGGATTCAAAGTAAGTGGTATCAATGATACTGTTTATTTGGGTGATCAACCAAATTCAGATTTAAGCACTGGCACTGTTTTTCTGTTTAAGTTAAACTCTCCTACTGAACCAGTTATTGTAAAGAGAAATGTGGGTGTGATTGATTATGTAAAGGGAGAGATTAGACTCTCACCCATCAAGATAATTTCAACACTCGTAAATCGAAATACTCCTTTGATTGAGATTTCAGCTATTCCACATTCAAATGATGTTATTGGATTACAGGATCTTTATCTACAACTTGATTCAGGTGGTTCTCAAGTTCGTGTTTTGATTGATCAGATCTCAACTGGTGAAAATACTTCAGGTACAAATTATCTCTCTTCCTCCAGTTATTCATCTACATCTTTGGTAAGAGGAGTTGAAGTAGTTAATCCTACATCTACTGTAGTTTCAACAACTTCAAGAATTGTAAGAACCACACCTACTTCTGTTCCAGTTACTCAACAGTCTGTAACTTTAGTTACACCAACTCCTACTCCATCTTCATCCACTCCTTCTTCACCCACACCTTCACCATCTCCAACACCTTCTGGCGGCGGTGGCGGTGGCGGTTCATATTCATACTAATAAGCAATGGCAGAGAATAGAGTTCAATTTCAAGACGTATTATCGAGCCAACTACCTCGATATGTTCAGGATGATTTTCCTCTGCTTCAAGAATTTCTTGAACAGTATTATCTTTCTCAAGAAATTCAAGGTGGAAACATTGATCTTATTCAAAACCTTGATCAGTATGTAAAGGTTGATCAACTCTTTCAGTTAGAAACTGAATCAATTCTTGGAGCCGATTTGGGATTTCAGGATAAAACTATTGTAACTAGTGTTGATGGAAACTTTACAGATAGTTTCCCTGATACGAATGGTCTTCTTAAAATTGATAATGAAATTATATTCTATAAAACAAAAACTGATTTTAACTTTGAGGGATGTATAAGAGGGTTTAGTGGCATTACTTCTTATATCAGCCCTAACAATCCTGATCAATTAGTATTTGAAGAAACCAGAATTTCAAAACACTCTCAGGGTGCAACAATTCAAAATCTGAATGTAATCTTTCTTCAGGAGTTCTTTAAGAAGCTCAAAGCACAAATAACTCCTGGATTCTCTGATCGTAAGTTTGATGGGGGTGTAAATCAAAGAAATTTCATATTTGGTTCTAATTCATTCTATAACTCAAAGGGTACTGATAGTGCCTTCAAGATTCTTTTCAATGCTTTATATGGAAAGAATGTAGAAGTTATTCGACCCAGTAAATATCTGCTTAGACCATCTGATGCAAACTATAGAGTAACTCAGGATATCATCCTTGAATCAATTACAGGAAATCCTCTGGAACTTTTAAATAGAACATTGTATCAGAGATCAACTGGTGCAAGGGGTTCTGTTTCCAATATCATCCCTCTTGTTTACAATGAGGGTCAGTATTTCCAAGCTTCAATTGATTATGGATATCAAAGAGATACTAACACCACAGGTTCAATCTATAGTAAGTTTGAAACAAATCCTAAAACTAAAATTCTAAACAATGTATCTGTTGGTTCAAGTGTTATTGATGTTGATTCAACTGTTGGGTTTGCAAAAAGTGGAAGTTTAGTATTAAAAAATGCAGATGATGAAGATATAATTACAAACTATACAAGTAAGAATATCAATCAATTCTTTGGTGTTGATATTATTGAAAATATTAGTGAAAAAACAGATGTTAGACAAAATAATTATTCAGTAGGTTATGTAGGTTTTACAACTGAAAATGAAATCAGAGTTCGTGTTGCAGCTGCCCTGAAGACTTTAAAATATGATGAAGATAACAGATACTATAATAAAGGTGATATTGTTAATATTCAATCACTTGGATTAGAATCTAATACTATCCCATCAAATAACTGGTATTTTAATGTTAAAACACAGTGGGATGTATTAAACATAATTGAAACTGATAGTGCTGAAAATAAGTATTTAATTACAACTGAGGATGAAATCAATCTCTATAAAGGTTATAGAATTGTTCTCACAAACTTAACTGAAAACGCCAAACCTACTTTCTCTGGCACAGTTACCAGAGTTACTGGAGAAAAAAGTTTTGAGGTTAAACTGAATAGTTCAATAAATGTTGATAACATTTATAGTTTTGAAAATCAGATCTTAAGAGGTAATTCTATTAAGTATGATTCGCTAAACAACAACATTGCGAATATTCAAAACACTTATGCAAAATCAGATGATGTGCTGATCGCATCAAATTCAATTCCTTTTTATGATAATATTCCGATAGATCCATCAAACAAATCTATCACTTTTACTGGTGATTCTACTGGAACCGATAAAACTATTCTTGTTCTCACCACAAACAGGGATCATGGTTTTTGGACAGGTGATGCTATTTTTTATAACCATGGAAGAACAATTCAAACTATTACCAACGTTGATGGACAAGTTATCACTACTGAGATTATATCACAGTTTACTGGTGTTAGTGAGGGTGTATATTATGTGAATAGACTTGATTCTTCAAGAATTCAGTTGAGTAAATCAACTTCTGATTTGTATGCAGGAGAATATGTTACCTTAAACGGATTTGTTGTTGATAATAAATTTACTTACTATCCTTTCTTTAAGAAACAAGTAGAAGCTCAGAAGATTTTAAGAGAGGTTACAACACCCAACAATGAATCTGGAACTTATGATACTGACCCTGGTAGTGTTGGTATATTAATAAATGGTGTTGAGATCTTAAGCTATAAATCAAAGGATGAAGTTTTTTATGGTCCTCTTACAAAAATTAATATAAGAGAGGGTGGTAACAACTATGATGTTATTAATCCTCCAGCATTAAGTATTGTTGATACTGTTGGAACTGGTGCTACAGGTGAAGTATCAGTGAGTGGTGATCTAAAAGATATACTGATTAGTGATACTGGTTTTGATTATGTTGAGAAACCAATTGTTAAGATCACTGGTGGTGATCCAACCAGAGTTGCTTCAGCTTCTGTTCAGATGTCTTTCATCAAGCATCAAGTAAGTTTCAATGCAGAAGAATCTGCTGGGCAAGTAAACCTTGGTGAAGATACAATTGGGTTTGGAACATTCCATAAGTTTAGAGACAATGAAGAAGTTTTCTACAAATCATTTGGTAATCAAGTAATCGCTGGTCTTTCATCTGATTCAAGATACTTTGTTGAAGTAGTTGATGGAACAACAATCAAACTTCACACTACTTTCAACAATGCAAATGTTGGCATTAACACCATAAACCTTTCCAATTATGGTTCTGCTGTTCAAGCTTTTGAATCATCAAACAGAAAAGCAATTGTAACTGATGTTATTGTAACAGATCGTGGTGAAGGGTATAAAAATAAAAAGAGATTTATAAATTCTGATACTGGTATTAGTACAGCACTCAACCGTGTTAATATTAAGGATCATGGTTATGAGAATAAACAGATTGTTCTTTATGATGGTAATGATATTATTGGATTATCAACCAATGAAAAGTACTATGTTAAAAAGATTAATGATGATGAATTTGAATTGTCTCTGGTAGGAACAGGTTCAACTTACAAAGAATACTATTATGATAATAATGTTATTGTTAATATTCTTTCTGAAGGAACTGGATCTTTTAACTATGAACCTATCGTTGCAACAGTTGAAGGAGTTACAGGTGTATCTTCTGCATATTCACAAGACTTCAATGCTAAGATTATTCCACTATTCAGAGGAAGTATTGATTCAATAGATCTTAGTACAGGTGGTGTAGGATATGGAGCCTCAACTATTCTTAATCTTAATAGAAGACCTGTTGTTTCATTTAAGAGTGGAGAAGGAGCTATTCTTACTCCTGTTGTAAGTAATGGTGTAATCGTTGATATTATTATCAACTCAGGTGGTAATGGTTACAACTCTACTCCTGATCTTATTATTTCTGGCTCTGGAACAGCTGCTAAAATTACACCTATTATTAGCAATGGTCGTATTAGTGATGTTAAGATCATTAATGGTGGTGCAGGTTACAATTCAGAAAACACAACTATCTTAGTTCAGGAAGCTGGTTTTGCTGGTGCAGGAATTCCTGATATTACAAGGTGGAGAGTGAACCTCTTTGCAAAGAATTTTGATATCTTTACAAATGATGACACTATTCTTGAAACAAATATTGATGGTGAAGAACTACAAGTATACTCATTGTATAGCCCAAGGGCTCTCAGACAATCTTCATACAGTAGGTTTGGCGATGGTAACATTAGATATGGAATTCCTGATCTTGTTCAAATTAATGGTATAGAACAGGATAGTACTAGCCACTCACCTATTCTTGGTTGGGCTTATGATGGAAATCCAATCTATGGTGCTTATGGTTATGAAACTACAGAAGTAAGCACAGTCAAACAACTTAGATCAGGATATTCGATTAGTATTCAAGAAAATAGACCACCTACAAATATTTGGCCAGCTGGTTTCTTTACTAATGATTATAAGTTTACTGGTGAAGGTGATCTTGATGTGCATAATGGAAGATTTGGTAAAACACCTGATTATCCAGATGGTGTTTATGCTTACTTTATGCCTATTGAGAAAGGTGTTGATTCCTCTGGTCCATTCCAAAGCTTTAAGAGACCTCAGTTCCCATTTGTAATAGGTGAAAGTTTTAAATCAAAACCTAATCAGTTCAACTATGCTTCATCTTCTAATCAAACTGATTATGATCTTGTAGAAGAAAGATGGTATAGAAATACACTTCCATATCATACAAATGATTCATTCAGCTCGTATCCTTATATTTTCAATTCTGATAAGGTTAAACCTCAAACAATTGAAATAACTGCAACCTCAATTGGAGGTGTAAAATCTGTTGGTATCACAACAGGTGGTAATCTTTATAAGGTAAAGGATAAGATTGTTTTTGATAACAATGCCACAGGTGGTTCATCAGCACAAGCAAAGGTTTCAAGAATCGATGGTAAGATAGTAAACACTGTAAGTGTTGCTTCCACTGAGTTCACTCTTGTTGAATTTAAATCAAATTCTAACATTAATCAATTTATTGGTTTTACAAGTGTTCCTCATGGATTTCTTGGAAATGAGATTGTTGTTATTGATGGATTAAGCAATTACTTCAAGGGATTCCCTGGTTCTTACACAATAGGTGTTCGTTCTGATAACTTCGTTACAACACTTGGTATTCCTACAGTATCTACAACTGGTATTGCAACATATTTCTATGTTTCTGGAGAACTTTCATTTCCCTTTATAAGACCAAATGATATCCTCACTATTGATCAAGAGAGAGTTAAAGTTCTTAATATTGATCGTAGTTCTGAAAGAATTCGTGTTCTGAGAGCACAGGATGGTACATCTGGTTTCGCTCATACAAGTAGAACTGCTCTTCTTGAAGATCCAAGAAAGTTTAGTTTCAGTGTTCCTGGAATCAATACTACTAAAACATTCAATCTCAATGAAGAAATTTATTTCAACCCAGCCGACTCTGTTGGAGTTGCAACTGTATTAGGTGCAACTGGAAGTGGTACAACTGTATTTTTCAATGATCCTGGTGTTGGAAAGTCATTTGTATTCTTACAGCCTCAACAACTATTCTTACCTAATCATGGATTGAATGTTAATGATGAACTTCAATATAGAACTAATGGCGGATCTTCAATTCAGATATTTGCAGAAGGTGATTCTGGTTACAAAAACCTAACCAACTTTGAGGTTGTATACGCTGCTCCATTCACTAAAGATATCATTGGTATCGCTACTAACAAAGTTGGATTAGGAACCACAGGTGTTTACACTGGAGTTGGAACAGATGTTGGTTTGATGTTCTTTGCTGGTATTGGAACAGGTACTTTCCATAGCTTTAGAACTAATTTGAGTGATGTGATTAAATCTGATGTAACTCAGAACACTGTTACTGTTTCAACTGCATCAACTCATGGTTTAACTATCAGAGATGAAGTTGAGATCTTTGTAAAACCCTCTGCAATCAAAACAGTAACTGTTAAGTATAATGAATTCAATAGAAGAATTGTGTTTGATCCAGTTACATTCTCCGCTGGTGATGTTGATGTTGTTGATAACACAATTCTGATAAGTGATAATAATTTTAAAAATGGTGATAAGGTAATCTTCACAACCACTGGAACACCCCCTGGTGGTATGGAAAATGAGAAAATGTATTATGTGTTTAATTACACTCTGAATAGAATCAGATTGGTTGAAGATAGATTTGAGTTGGAAAGAGAGAATCCACTCTTTGTTGATTTTACAACAGGCCAAGCTGGTACTCTTTCTCTTGTAAATCCTCTTGTAGATATTGAAAGAGGTAGAAATCTCAAATTTGATTTGAGTGATCCTTCTCTATCATTTGAAGTACAGGGAAATATTTACTCTGCATTTGAGATGCAGATCTTCAGAGACTCTGAGTTCTTAAACAGATATGTATCCTCAGGTCTTACAAGAGATTTTGAAGTTACAACCTCGGGTAAGGTTGGTATTGATGCAGATGCAAATCTTACTATTGGTATTACAGATAACACTCCTGTAAATCTCTGGTATGATTTTAAAATTATTAATGAGGAGATTATTAGAGAGAATCAGGCAGGTATTGTTATAGACACTGATGTTATTCCCAATAATCAAATTAATATTGTTAGAAGCCAGTATGATGGAATCTTTAATGTAAGTGGAATTGGTTCAACAACTTTCTCTTATTCTATTGCTAAGAAGCCATCTGTTTCATCTTATAATAGAACCAACTCTGATCCAACCTATATTACTTCTTCATTGAGTGCACTTGGTCCTATTAATAGAATTGAAGTAGGCAATGATGGATATGGTTATCGTTCTGTTCCTGGTGTAACAACTGTTACAACTGTTCATGGTAAAGATGCTATTCTGATACCAGATAGTGATAATATTGGTAAAATTCTTAACTACAGATTTTCAGGAACTAACATTGGTTTTGATTATCCTACAGACTTCACCTTGAGACCTGTATCAAATCTTCCTGAGATCTTGAATATGGACTCTTATAAGTCTTTTGATTTCATTGGAATAAGTTCAAGTGGTAGAAACTATCTTAACGCACCTGATTTGATAGTTCAAGATTCTTTTACCAAAGAGTTAGTTGATTGTGATATCAGATATCAGATTGGTGATTCGCAAGTTACTATTTTTGAAAATGTATCTGGTATCTATGAGAATCTTCCAAACATCATTCCTATCAACAACTCTAATGGTATAAAGATTGATTCTGTAGTTTACAATAATACCACTAAGATTGTAAGGTTAAATCTTAACTCTACTTTCAGCAATGCATCTGAATTTAGATTTGATATTGGATCAAAGATTATTGTTGAAAATATTGATATTGGTATTGGATCAACAGGGAGAGGATATAACTCAAAGGATTACAACTATGAACTCTTTACCATTATTGATTCTGATGGAGCTTTTGGTGGTTCAGGTGCTTTTGTAGAGTATAGTTTGAAAGATATTCTAGATGATGGTAATATTCCTGGTAATGTATCATCACTTACCTTAGCAACAGTTACATCTGAGGGTGACTTTCCAATTTTTGATATTGTTCTTAAAAATAATCAATTCTTTGAAGGTGAAACTGTATCATCAGATGGTAATAAAGGTAAAGTAATTAGTTGGAGAGATAATGTAGGAACTCTCAAGGTATCATCAGATAAAGAATTCTCTGTTGGAAAATTTGTTGTTGGTGAAACTTCTAATACCAGAGGTATTATTAGAAGTCGTTTTAACTACAACTCTGAGATTGAGATTGGTGCTGGAACAACTACAATCAGTGGTTGGCAAAGAAACACTGGATTCTTGAATGAGAATACACAGCGACTTCCAAACAATGATTATTATCAAGAGTTTTCATATTCACTACAAAGTGAAATTGATGAATCAGTATGGAATGATCCTGTTAGTGCTCTCAATCATACATCTGGTTATAAAAAGTTCTCAGATCATGTTATTGAGAGTTCATTAGTTGGTGCTTTTAGTGATCAAAACATTATTAGTGTTGAAGAATCAAATATTGATATCATTGTTGATGTTATCAGCACTGCTAGTGTGATGTGTGTTTATGATTTTGATGAAGTATCTGAAAACTCATTTATCATTGATGGTGTGCTTAGTTCTAATGAAATTAACTTCAAGAACAAAATCTTAACAGATTTCTTTCAATCTGTTGGTAATAGAGTTCTTACCATTGATGATTTTAGTGGTTCTTTCAATGATACAAGTAGATCCACTGACTTCTCAATTGTATCATCTTTTGAGTCAAATATGACTTACAATAAGATAATAACTTTTGTTAAAGATAATACCTTTGTTGATGAAAAGCAGTTCTCAATTGTATCCTTGTTACAAAGAAATGCAAATGCTTTCAGTAATGATTACTCTATTCTTGATACTGTTGCTCCTCTTGGTTTTTATGATTTTCAACCCCAAACTGGTGGATGGAATCTTATCTTTGAACCAAACTCAACACAGTTTAATAACTATCTAATTTCCACCCTCTCAGTATCAATTCTTAATAACAATAGTAATGTTGACTCAAGAGATTATGGATCTGTTGTAAGACTATCAGGTGGACACACTACCATTAACTCTGGTTCATCAGGGACACTTGTTTCTGTAGCTGATACTTATAGAGCCATGAAATACTTGGTTCAATTAAATGATTCATCTGATAATTATTTTGTTCAAGAGATCAACGCGGTTCATGATGGTACTGATGTTTACTATGTTGAATATGGCGATCTGGATACATCTTCACTAACATCTGTTGGAGCTGCTGGTACATTTGGTTTTAATATTGGAGGTGGTAATGTTGATCTTATATTCTACTCTGGATATGGTTCTGAACTTACATCTAATGTTTCTGTTACATCAATTGCCTCAACCGCAACTGGTGTAAGTTCAGAGAGACTTTCAACAGCTAGAATACTTTCAGATTATACATCTATTCCATCCTCAGGATCTCCTGTAGCAAATGTTGTTAATACTTTTACCACTCCCTTTGAAGCAGGTTATTACATTATTTCAGTGGAGGATACTACAAACAATGAATATCAGATAAGCGAACTATCTGTGCTGGCATCAAACACAGGAGAAAGTTTCACTGTTTTTGGTGAAGTTACCACAAATGGATCTCTTGGTACAATTGGATTTACATCAACTGGTGATAATAAGAACATTACCTGGACACCAAATCCATCTACCAATCAGGAAGTTAGGTTGTGGGCTATTCAAATGGAGCCCTTTGAAATCAATACAAGAGATAGTGTCATTCCTATGGAGAATGTAACTATCAGATCAGGAGAAGGTTCTTATGTTGGTGCTGCACTTGATCTGGTTCAATCTTTTGAGTTAACTCATAAAGAAGATCCTATTTTCAAGAGATCTTTTAGTGGAAATAATTCAGAAATTGTTGATGTTGTTAATAACTCAATATCTATTCCTCGTCACTTCTTTGTTACTGGAGAGCAAGTTACATATGTTTCTCCTGGTATTGGTAACACAGCAGCAATTACAATTGAATCAACAAATGTTCCTGGTATTGGTTTAACTACTAAACTTCCTCCTACACTATTTGTAGTTAAAGTTGATGATGGAAATATCAAGTTTTCTACAACTGCACAAAATGCTTTAGCAAATGAACCAATTGTTTTGGATATTAGTGGTGTGGGTATTGGTCTTTCTCACTCAATCACAACTCAAAACCAGAACGCAAGATGCTTGATGGCAATTGATAATGTAATTCAATCTCCAGTTACAGGAACAGCGATTACTTATACAACAACTCAATCAATAAACCTTGAACAAAGATTTGGAATTTCTGGTATTACCTCAATTCAATCATCTGATCTGGTTAAAATTAATGATGAAATAATGAAGATTACCAACATTGGTGTTGGTGGTACAAACAATATAAGTGTTCAAAGAGGAGTTCTAGGTACACTGGTAGGTGTTCATCCTTTAGGTAGTCTTGTTACTAAAGTAAGTGGTTCTTATAATATTGTTGATAATACAGTTAATTTCATTGAAGCTCCTAAAGGACTCACACCCCTCTCTACTACAACTGGCGATCCAGATGACAGAGATTATACAGGTATATCAACTCACTCTACTTTTCAAGGTAGAGTATTCCTGAGATCTGGTGTTTCTGGTGGTTCAAGTGAAACTTATTCAAACAACTATGTTTTTGATAATATCTCTGATCAATTCACAGGCATCACAAGTCAATTCAATATCACCAAAGATAAACAAAATATAACTGGATTCTCATCTGATAATGCTTTCATACTTATTAATGATGTATTCCAGAAACCTCAAGGAACAAATGTATCTGATCCATTTGTTTATGATTTAACTGAACAGAGTGGTATCACTTCTATTCGTTTCCTTGGGGAACCATCAAGATATGGATATGATCCCAACAGAGGAGATTATCCACTGGGAGGTATGCTATTATCAATTGGCTCTACTGGTGGTTTTGGTTATCAACCTCTTGTTGCCGCTGGTGGAACAGCTATTGTATCTGGTGCAGGAACAATTACATCAATTGCTATTGGTAATAGTGGTAGTGGTTATAGAGTTGGAATACAAACTGTTGTTAATGTTGGTGTACAAACATATAGTAACAATATTCCAAACATAACAATTGTTGGTGTTGCTTCTATATCAAATGGCAATATTGTAAGTGTTGCAGTTACCAATGGTGGTTCAGGTTTCTCTCAGACAAATACACCTGATGTTATTATTGATCCTCCTTTCTCTTACTTTAATGTTCCACTAGTTTATAGCTCTGAATCACCTGTTGGTAGTGGACAAAGTGCAACTGTAGATATCAAGGTTGGCCAAGGATCTAGTGTAATCGACTTAAAGATTAGAAATAAAGGTTTTGGTTATGGTGATGGTGAGATCTTAACAGTTGATATTGGCGGCACAGCTGGTATTCCAACTGATACATCTAAAACTTTTAGTGAATTTCAAATCACAATATCTAAGACATTTAATGATGTAATGAGTGGTTGGAATGTTGGTGAACTTGAAGTTCTTGATGATCTATCTTCAAAGTTTGATGATATTAATAAGGCATTCAAGATCACACTAGAAGGAGCTCCAATTTCAATTCAAGCAGAGAGAGGTTCTAATGTTGAGGTTGATAAAACACTGCTCATATTCCTCAATGATATCTTACAACAACCAGAAGTTGCCTATAAGTTTACTGGTGGTTCACAAATTGAGTTTGCAGAAGCTCCAAGAAGAGGAGATACTTGTAGTATCCTTTTCTATAAGGGAAGTGGAGAAATTGATGTTGTATTCACTGATGTTCTTGAAACTGTTAAAACTGGTGATAAGCTCACATTAAATGATAACCCAACTGGTATTGATTTCAGATATCAACAGAACGAAAGAACTGTTGTTGGTATCAATACGATTGATTCTGTTGAAACTAATGTTTACTCTGGTCCTGGTGTAACAACTTCCACAACTTTGAATAGACCAGTTACTTGGTGTAAGCAGTTAGTTGATAAGGTAATCAATAATAATAAAATTTCAAAGGATAGAGTTGAACTTGAACCAGAAATTCAACCTTCAGCTTATTTGATTAATAGTATTGGATCAACATCTACAACTCTTTATGTTAACAATGTAAGACCTTTGTTTAATCAACAGAATGAATCAAATGATAGATCTTTCCAAGATAAGATACAAATTATCTCACAAGATGAAAAGAGAGATGCAAAAGCAACAGCTACTGTAAATGATCTTGGTGAAATTTCATCTATTAATCTAACTGATTCTGGTGCTGGGTATCAGCATCCAGCTGAAATATCAATCAGTAGACCTGGTTTTGGAAATACAGCAACTGCCACAGTTAGCGTTATTAATGGTGAAATCAGTAATGTAATTACTATTACTGATGGTGGTTCTGGATACACAACCACTACCTCACCAATTGTAATTATTTCTCCTCCACAGGTTGAGAGAGATGTAATGAATGTTAGTTCTTATAGTGGAGATTATGGTATAGTTGTTGGTTTTGGTACCACAACTTCAAGTGGTGTTGGTTCTGAAACTCAATTGATTCTTGATTTCTTCATTCCACCCAACTCTTATTTGAGAGATAATAATTATGTTTCTACTGGAATTACAGTTTCTCAGATAAATGAAAATGATTATTTCACAGTATTCAACTCCAATGTTGGTTTTGGTAGTGGAACAGTTGTTGGATTAAAAACTGATGGAACAACAAGAATTGGAATGACAACCGAGAATATTGATCAGGTGTATCAAGTTGTTTCAGCTTACAATCTTGAGAAAGAGGTAACTGGTATTGGTGTTACGACAGTAAGAAGAATTTTCACTAATGTTGGTGGTTTTTCAACAATTACTCTTGGTAATAATAATATCACTTTTGATTCCACTATCTTTACATTTGATTCTCAAGTATTCAGAATTTACCAGGGAGGTATTGGTACAGCATACAACTTTGGTAAATTTAGTTGGGGTAAAATTGATATTTCTGATAGAACCACATCAGATGATAATGAATTTAACTTCTATGGTGAGAATGGTTATAGTGGTATCAACACTTCAGCAGTAATTCAAAGATTTAACCCACTCAAATACAATAACTATACCTCCTAAATAACTATAACGCAGAATCTTTAACCTAAAAATGTCGAGACTTGGGATAAACACGGGTTCTACACCCAATGATGGTACTGGAGATACTCTCCTAGCTGGTGCAGTAAAGATTAATAGCAACTTTCAGGAAGTTTACAACGTTCTCGGTGATGGAACCAACGCTTACGTTGGTATTGTAACTCAGATGGTTGCTGGTTCTAACATTAGTATCTCCACATCATTTGGATCTGTAACTGTTGCAGTTACTGGTCTTTCAACATCAAATATTAGAGCAGATTCATTAGTTGTTAGTGGAGTATCAACACTTGGTGTTGTAACTGGTGCAACCTACTATGGCGATGGATCAAATCTCACTGGTATTGCTGTTACTGCAAACGTGAGTGCAAACACTTTAGTTGTTA
>JGI10211J34971_10001867_pt1 | contig 17328 bp, 12 predicted proteins | sample Etolagsediment_FD_34971 | JGI IMG/M metagenome (IMG submission 34971) | reverse complement strand
AAAAATAGAAATACTACAATAGTTTTTTTGTTTGTCATAAAATATTTATAGGAATTGTTTGGTTTTAAAGAGTGAATTTATAAAGAGAAAGATCCTACTTCAAGTAGATAACTGAACGAAACGTATTTCGTTCAGTTTAGCGTTCCTCTTATGCTGTGAAGCAAGAAGAAGAATTAGATTTTTTCTGCCATTGGAACATCATAAAGGATATCATCCATAGGATGTCTGTACATAGGCATAGCAAGTCTCTTCTCATCAAGAATATGACCGATAAACCCAATAGACCTACCTACGATGAAGAATGCATTTAATGTACCTGAAGCGATAAACTCGTTGATCTCTTCTTCAGAGTAACCCAATGCTCTCCACATATCAACCATAAGGATACCAATAGTACCATCAACATTAAGAATTAGATTCTCTTTCTTAGATGTAGTCAATGCCTCAACTGTTCTAGCATAGTCAAGAAGTGGTGTAGCTGGGAAGTTTTCAGCTGCATAGTTCATAAGCCCTGTAACTCTAAGGTCAGGGTTTTTAAGAGACTTAATTCTATGTCCGATACCTGGAATTGGTACACCTTCACCTTTCATGTAGTTCAAGAACTCTTTTGGCGTCATATTGTTATCGTCTGCATGCTTGAAGTATTGTGCTGCACCATCGATTGCACCACCAAATCTTGGACCGATTGTAAGAAGACCGGTTACAAGAGACTCAACAACAGACTTACCTGCTCTTGCCGTCACTTTTGCATTGTGTGCACCAGATACTGCTGGACCGTGATCAGCAACAGTTTTCATCACAGTCTCAATAAAGTCTGTTGCCCATTTTGGATACTGTTTTTTGAACCATAGAAGTGATACAACATCACCAATACCTTTACCAGTATCTGGTGTTGCTACTGAGGAGATAGGGAATCCAGCATATGTTGCTTCATCACCTCTATCATCAGAGATCGTACAGATAAACTCTTTAGATCTTCTCACTTTTGGAACTACGTTCATCTCTGGTTCTGGAATTTCAGCAATGTTCAGAGATTCAAATACCTCTTTGATTTTTGCTGGGAGGTCATTGAATGATGCTGGTACGTGAATACCTGCTTCAGCCATTGCATTGTTTTTGTACTCAGCAGTTTCAGAATCTGCATTTGCAGAAGCACCTGCATGACCAAATTGAACACCTGAATCATAATACTTGGCAATGGTACCGATACACCATGCGATAATTGGTTTTTTAATCTTACCTGACTTAACAGCTTCGATTACTTTGTACTCTTCCGTTCCACCTACTTCACCAAGAAGGATCATATATTTCACTTCTGGGTTCTCTTCCATTCTCAGAAGATTATCGATAAATACAGAACCAACGAATCGATCTCCACCAATCGCAACACCTTCTGCAATACCATCAGCATTGATAGAGATAATATTTGAAAGCTCATTGAAAAGACCACCTGATCGTGTTACTAAACCACAAGAACCCGCTCTATGTAATTTAGAGTTGATAATGTTGTCGATAGTACCACCGATATTTGCAATTTTAAATGCGCCTGGAGCAATAGCACCAACCGTTGCTGGTCCGATTACCGTGACACCTTTTCCTCTGGCAAATTCGTTCATACCACGAGCAAGTCTCTCAGGGATACCTTCAGCTGTGATCATGATAGATTTGAATCCACCGATGTTAAGTGCTTCCATAGTCACTTCATAGGCTGTTCTAAATGACGCAAAGTTCAAAAGTACATCAGCTTGAGGCTGAGCAGCTTTTGCTTCTGCAGTCGTTTTAAATGTAGGGATCATTACCTCATCTGCTCCATAGAAAAATTTCTCAAATTTTCCAGATGCAGTGGGAGCAACGATTGCTGCTACTGATGGCTTTTCTCTTTTGATTGTGTAATCATAATCTAACATTCTTTGGATAGCAGTTTTATTGTTGTTCCAAAAAATTGCTTGTGTGTCTTTAGTAAATAATTTTGACATTCTTCTCTCCCTACGCTTCTAGTGCCATACGCACGATGTCTGTAACATGTGTCTCTGGTCCATATACTTCAATGTAAAGACCCATTTTATCAGCTGCTTCTTTAATATCTTTAAGACCTTTTTCATAGTTTGGTCCACCACGTCTAACGTAAATCTTGATTCCAATGTCTTTCATTTTCTCTTGATACGCTTCAAATGCTTGAATGATACCTGTAAATGTTTTTGCCACATCCGTAAAGTTAGCGATAGCTCCACCAATAATAAGGATCTTCTCTCTACCCTGTGCATCTTTTTCTCTTGTCATAAGATCAAGAAGTGTTTCTGCATAAAATTTAGTCTCACCAGTTGTTGGTCCACCTGAGTACTCACCATAGTTAGCGAGGTCATCAATACCGGCAAAGTCAGCAATAGTATCAGCATATACAACTGAAGCACCACCACCAGCAACCATAGTCCAGATACGTGCTTCTGGTTTAAGTAGTGTCAATTTAAGTGAAGCACCTGTTTTTGCATCTGCTTCTTCAATTGCTTCAACTTCTGGAGATTTCGCTTCCATACCAAATGCAGTTGGGTAAGCAACATCACCCCATTGTTCTACCATCATAAATCCAGCAGTATCATCTAGTTTAGCAACCATATCAAGTAGTTCGATCTTGTTACCTTGCATTACGAACGGATTGATTTCAAGGTATGCGAAGTTTAATTCTCTATATGCTTTGAAGAAACCAATTGCAAACTCTGCAAACTGAGCTTTGTCTTTTTCTGCAACATCAGCAGGAATATTTGCTCTAATTCTTTCAGCGATTACATCTTCAGAGTCAGTAATCTTGAAAGCAACTTCTGTTACTTTTTCTTCCCAACCCTCTTCAACTTCCATTCCACCTTCAGCAGACATATAAAGCATATCATCATCACCTACACATGTAGCAGAAATATAATATTCTTCTTCCTGTGCGTGTGGTGTAAATGGTTCAACTACGAAGTGAGTCAACATGTCAACAGATGGTTCACCTGTTGGCGTATCTCCATCAAATGAGAAATAAACTGATTGTTCAGTACTTGATTTTTCATCGATCCAACTCACAGCTTTAGCTAATGAAACATCACCTGGTTTAGCATCTCTAAAAAGTACTAAATCATTTTTACCTCTTTTACCAAAAAGCATATCTGGTTTTGCAACCAATGTTTTTTCGTTTAACCATGCATTTGTTTTTGCAGCTTCTATTAAGTCTGCTCCATTTTGAACCATTACAGTTTCATATGCGTAAGTAAAGTCTGGGAAATATTTATCCCAGTGCTTTGCCAAGATTGACTTTGCGTCATATTCTCTAATCGCCTTTTGAGCCATCGAGTTCTCCTTTAGTTTAGTTCCTAATAGTCTAGCACTAGATAGATTTAACTTTTGTATAAGTAATATAAACTATAAGTAGAAAGTAAATACTGTGTATTTTGGAAACAGTTTTTAAGAATATTAAGCTTCTATTCCGGACATGGAAGAATATTATAATATCTTAACTGATAACGTTCTCTTCCATGTGCCCCATCGTAACACTCAATACCTTCAGATTTCAACTCTTTTGCAAACAGGTATGGTTTGTATATACGGTGTGCAAAGTGTGTTTTAGGATTTTCTAGCACGAGATATAATGATTTATGCCCTACGATGAGAAAAACACTTAAAGCCAAAAATGACATCACCACCATAAAGCCCTGTTTGTATTGTTTTTGAAACTCAGGTAGCCGTACACCTATGGTCTGGTTAAATAGATTTAACATAAGTACAATAGCAATCATGACATAAGGAGCGAAGTCAGTAATATGAACACGTTGTCTGATAGATAATAGTAAGGAGAAAGCAAGTGCTGTAAATGATATGTACCAAATAAGTGATTTTTGCTCTTCCTTGAGTAAGATACGATACATTGCATAAAAGAAATAGAGAAACAATAACGGTGAAAAAACAGTAGCATAGAGTCCAAATATTTCTACAAAATGTCCTGAAGGTTGCCCTCCTATCTCAATCCCTTTGGCTAAAATGACAAAAGCCAAGAGAAATGCCAAAGAGAAGATAGCCAATATTTTTTCTTTATGCATCACAGAATAAAGTAAAACGGCGACAAAGAAAATAATAGATTCTTCATGTACAAAAAAAAGTGCGAGCATCAATGGTGGAAGTAAAAGCGTATAGCCTTTTTCATGAAGTAAGACAAAAAGTAACACAATGGGTAATACAATAATAGCAACATTTGCCAAAGTTGTTGCAGTCAGGATACCAGGTAAAAACATAAAAATAAGTGTAGAAAGATAGACATCTTTACTTTTTTGAAAATGATGCCGGCTGAGTTCATAAAAAAGTCCAATCGCTAAAAAACCAAAAAAAAGTGAAAAAATTCTTAAGCCTATAAGCCCAATTCCGAGACTATCTCCCCATTTTATTAATGTTCCTACAAGGTCATCAGCCGTATAAAGTATCTTCGCTTCATGTGCAGTTATAGGGGTTGTAGCAGCTAGATACAAAACAGCGACACTATAAAAAAAGAATGCTAAAAGGAAATGCTGTTTTTTCATACCAAGGTCTTAGAGTTTCAAAAAGTTATCTAACATTTCATGTCCATGTTCACTCATGATAGATTCAGGATGGAATTGTACCCCATAAATAGGTTTGTCTTTGATCTGTAATGACATGATCTCATCATCATCTTTACTATGTGATGTCGCAATGATAGTCTCAGGCAAGGTCTCTTTTTTTACAGTTAAAGAATGATAACGCGTAGCTCTGAACTCATTTGGTAAATCTTTAAAAATAGGTGTCTGTGCATCTACAACAATTTGTGATGTTTTTCCATGCATCATATTTTTAGCTCTTATGACATCTCCACCAAAAGCTTGTGCGATACTTTGATGTCCCAGACAGATACCAAAGATAGGTGTGGTATCTGCAAATTCTTTGATGACCTCTAATGTTACACCTGCATCATCAGGAGTGGAAGGACCGGGTGAGAGAATAATCTTTTCAGGATGCAGTGCTTTGATCTCATCGATGGTCAGTTCATCATTGCGTATGACCTTTAAATCTGCACCCAATTCTCTACAGTACTGTACAACATTATACGTAAAACTGTCATAATTGTCTATCATTAATACCATTTTATTTCTTCCTATTTAAATCTATAGACCAAAAAAAGTCGATCCACCTGTCTGCTTCTTGTGCATACCAATCAGGAGCTATTTTAGCACTTTTCTTATAAAAAAGTGTAGCTACCCTAAAGGTGATGTTAGGATATGCGTTACCTAATACTTTTAAAACTTCTACCAACGTATCACCACTGTCGACGATGTCATCGACTATAAGTACATTTTTAGCCTCTCTCAATTCTGGAATATTAAAAACCTTCACATGTTCAAGCTTAACCCTATCATCATAGCCTATGGTGTTGATACTGTAGACTTCTCTGATATCGTAATATTCACCAAGTAGGTGGGCTAAAGACATCCCACCTCTCGCAATAGCTATGATGCTATCAAATTTCCAGTTTATCTTTTCTGTCAAATCTTTTGTATCTACTAAAAAATCTTCATAAGGATAATAGCGTTTTTCCATACTAATAGGCTTTCAGCTCATTATAAAGACTGTCACGTTCTATGGGTTGAAATCCGGAGTTTTTGATCAATGCCACAAAATCATTAAGATCCATACCGTGACTGCTCTTGGCACCTGCGGCAGATTGAATAGATTCTTTTTCTATCGTACCATCCAAATCATCACAACCGAACTCCTGAGCAATCAGTGCAAGATTAACTGATGCAGTAACCCAATAAGCTTTAATATGCGCAATGTTATCTAATATAATACGACTTATCGCATAGGTTTTGAGTATCTCCTGCCCAGTAGGAAACTCTTTTACTTTAAGAAAGTTATTGTCTCTTTGGTAGACTAAGGGGATAAAGGCATTAAATCCACCCGTCTTGTCTTGTAGGTCACGTAGTCTAATCATGTGATCTATACGATGTGCACGTGTTTCTACATGCCCAAAAAGCATAGTCGCATTACTTTCTTTTCCTCTTTCATGCCATTTTTGATGTATCTCTAGCCACTGGTCCGAAGTCACTTTTCCTTTACAGAGATATTCGCGAACTCCCTCATCAAAGATTTCAGCACCACCACCAGGCATGGAATCTACCCCATTTTCTATCATCATATCAATGACTTCATCATAGCTGTGTCCATATTCTCTGGTTAAAAAGTCTATCTCTGCTGCAGTCATGGCTTTAACATGTACATCAGGGAATGCTTCTTTGATCTTTCTGAATGCACCCATATACCACTCTACGCCATCCTTGGGATTATGGGCTGAGACGATGTGCATCTCTTTTGCACCATTTTTGACAGAACTTTTTACGATATCCAAGATTTGTTGATGCGTCATAGTGTACTGATTTGGATTTTTTCTACTTGCAGAGTAGGCACAAAATTTGCAGATATCTGCACATACATTGGTAGGATTTATATGACGGTTTATATTAAAATAACTTTTATTTCCATATTTTTCTCTACGAATATCATCAGCGAGTTCACCAAGCGTATAGAGGTCCAAGTCATACAGTGCTTCACCCTCTTCCTGGGTGAGTCTTTCTTTGTTACGTACCTTTTGTATCAAATCCATTCTGAGTATATCCATAGTTGTTTTTGGGTATTATACCAAAGAACCTTCTGAATAAAATTATGGAGCGTAATAATTGAATAGCCTTGAAGCCCAGATAGAAGAATTACTTTATAACAAAGCCGCAGACTTAGAGATCGCTAAGGTACTTAAGAAAGATATTAAAATCTATTTTGATACACTTGAAGAGACTTTTTTCACTTCCGGAGGAAAAGATTTTCTTGTGAAACATACCAAAAAGATCGACAGTATCTTGCAAATTGTCTATAAGGTTGCTACCCGTGATATGTTCGGGGATTATCTTCCTATGAAAAATTCTATTCCTCTTGGTCTTGTGGCGCTAGGCAGTTACGGGAGGGAACAACTTTGCGTACATTCAGATATAGACCTTATGCTGGTTTATAAAGACATTCCCGGATACAACGTAAAATCGTTGATCGAAAAAATACTCTATATACTTTGGGATACGGGTTTAAAATTAGGACATCGAGTACATACCATTGATGATCTCTATGAAGTGTCTAAAACCGATATTACGATTAAAACGGCCATTATTGAATCTCGTATGATCGAAGGATCTATTTTTATTTGGACGGAAACACAAAATGCAATCACACAGATCCGTCATGACAACATAGAAGAATTTATACAGCTTAAACTGGAAGAACAAGAAGAAAAACACCGTAAATTTCCACTCACAATGGAACCAAATCTTAAAGAAGGATCAGGTGGTTTTCGTGATGCAAATCTTGTGTTTTGGGTAGGGAAAGTACTTTTCAACGTCGATAGTATCAAAAATCTTCCTGCTGACGTAGTCGATGAAAAAGAGTATCGTATCTTCCGGATTGCCTTGGAATTTCTTTTCCGTGTACGTTCTGCTTTACATTTGATTGCACATAAGAAAGAAGATAAATTACGTCTTGAGCTTATCCCTGATATTTCTGTTTTACTTGGCTATGAAGAGGGTAAAAAAGGTCAAATGAAATGTGCTAAAAAAGTCACAGAAAGTTTAAAGATCATCAGACTTTATAGTACGATTTGGCTCAATATTTTAACAAAGGGCTACATTGTCGAAAATCCGGAGAAAAATTTTCTTTATCCAAAAAAAGGGAAACAAACCTTCAATACACTCCTTAAACAACTCTCTGCACATGCAAAAAACCCTTTTTATGCACACCCTACTTTCATACAAAAACTAATCACAGCCCAAAGACCTGAACGCCCCGATGAAATTCTCTATCAGACGATCAAAAATATATTTTGCCAACCTTACAGTCACTCTACACTCAATGTACTTTCATATGCAAGACTTATGAGATATACTATTCCACCCATCAAAAGAGTGGTGAACCTTCCCCAATTTGACGGATACCATCAGTTTGCAGTGGATATACACTCCATACGTTGTGTCTACCACTTAGAGCATATACGTGATCCTTTTATCCAACAGCTTTTTGAAGCACTGAGTAATGAAGAAAAAGTGATGCTGAAAATTGTCACTTTTTTACATGATGCTGGCAAAGGTCGTCAAAAAGACCATCATTTGGTAGGTGCATCTCTTTTTAAAGTTTTTGCCAATAAACTTAAATTACAGCATGAACATATTGCTATGGGTGAGACACTTATATTACATCATACATTGATGAGTAAAATAGCCCAGCGTGAAGATATTTACAATGAAAAAACGATTTTACATTTTGCTTCACATTTTCAAACAAAGAAGCTTTTGGATTTGATCTATATACTGACTTATGCGGATATGAATGGTGTAGGTAAAGGCATATATAATTCGTTTAATGCAAAATTGATAAAAGTGCTTTATGAACAGTCTTTAAATGTATTAAATAATACAACGATGCTTGACGTAGCGTCCAAACGACTCAAAAAAGAAAAGACACTCAAAAGAAATGCCTTATTTCAAACACTCCGTCCGACACAACAAAAAAAAGTGTTACAGATTCCCTCAGATCTGCTTTTCTTACGTTACAGTCCCTTAAACATAATGACTATAATCCAAAATGCTTTTGCCACCAAGGATTACACTTTTAAAATAAGCAATAAGGAATACCTAACCATCGAAGTGACCCGTAGAAAATCATTTAATATTGCTTATCTTTTAGGAAAACTGTCAACAATTGGTGTCGTAAATATGAATATATGCAAACTTTTTGATGATCTTAAATTTTTTAAAATAGATTTTGCTACAAAGGTACTTCCCGATGATATACCACGTATTGAAGAGATTCTTCACGAATCTTTTGATACTAGTAAAAAAAGTACCCTTAGCGTACCCATCATAGAGAAAAATGAACTTGAAATTGATTGTGAGCATTCTAAAACTTATGCCGTAATGCATCTGAATTGTAAAGACCAAAAAGGTTTACTCGCTTATGTGATTTATATCTTTGATGAAATGGGTATTGACATTGCCACTGCGAAGGTACATACATATAAAAGCCGTGTACGAGACTTATTTCTTATCGAAAAGAATGGAAAGTTTTGTCATAATGTTGATACTATAGTAAATAAACTTACAGGGAAGAGATAAAATGTGTGGAATAGTTGGATATATAGGACCTAAAGAAAAAAAAGAGATACTGCTTGAAGGCTTGCAAGAACTTGAATACAGAGGCTATGATTCAGCAGGGATTGCAGTGATTGAAGGAGATAAACTTCATGACTATAAAGCCATAGGTAAATTGGAAAATTTACGTGAAAAAACCAAAGCCTATGAAAGCAAAGGTTTTGGTATTTCCATCGGTCATACCAGATGGGCAACCCATGGCAAACCTACCGAGCTCAATGCACATCCACACTTAGGTGCATACTCGTACGTCGTCCATAATGGGATTATCGAAAACTATCAAGACCTAAAAACTGAACTGCAGACGGAAGGGGTTAAATTTCTTAGTCAAACAGATACGGAAACTATCGTGCATCTGTTTGAAAAGTATCACAATGCCTCCAATGAAGCGTTTACTGCTTTTGAACACACTATTAACAGACTCGATGGTGCGTATGCCACACTACTCATCACAGAGGCTGCACCCGATACGATTTTCTTTGCAAAAAATGGCTCGCCTATGCTGATAGGATTTGATAACGACGAAGTCTATTTTGCTTCATCAGATACCCCTGTCATAGGCAAGGCAACAGAGGTGTATTATCTTGAAGATGGAGAATATGGCTATGTTCAAGAGGGGAAAGTACATCTTTTTGATAAAGATGGAAGTACCACTTTCACTACCCAAGCACTCTCCGCAGATAAAATTCTTGCCCAAAAAGATGGGTACCGTTTTTTTATGGAAAAAGAGATCTATGAACAAAGTCGTGTAATGAGTGAAACAATGATGGGGCGCGTACTTGATGACAACATTGCCTTTGATGAACTCGATGAAAACTTTTTTGAGGGAATTGCTGCTATTAAGATCTGTGCGTGTGGTACCAGTTACCACTCTGCACTTGCCTCTGCATACCTCTTTGAACGTATTGCAAAAGTAAGATGCGACATAGAAATCGCATCTGAGTTTAGATATAAAGAGCCTTTACTCACAAAAGATACGCTCTTCATTACCATTTCACAAAGTGGTGAAACTGCAGATACACTTGAAGCACTCAAAATGGCAAAACGCGCAGGCCTGAAAAGTTTGAGTATCTGTAATGTCGATAACTCTTCCATCGTTCGAGAAAGTGATGCTGCCATACTTACTAGAGCCGGTATAGAAAAAGGGGTTGCCAGTACAAAAGCTTTTGCGACACAGACCATGGTACTTTGGATGCTTTCTTTGTATGTGGGACAAGAAAAAAACAGTGTCAGTAAAGAAGTACTTAAAATCGAAATAGATGCGATGCTTCGTACCCCTAAAGCATTGAAAGTCACCGATACTTTACATGCCAAACTGCATAGACTCTCCAAGCGGTACCTGCATGGACATGGATTTTTCTTTATCGGTAGAGATATCTTTTTCCCACTTGCACTTGAAGGTGCTTTAAAACTGAAAGAGATCAGTTATTTGCATGCAGAGGGGTACCCAGCAGGTGAAATGAAGCATGGGCCTATCGCCTTAGCTGACAGTGAGCTTTTCACCATAGCACTCATGCCAAAGACTATGCACTATGAAAAAATCAAATCAAATGTAGAAGAGCTCAGTGCCAGAGATGCAACCATCTGTGCGATCTCTCCAGAGTTATTTGATCTGGCGGATGACTTTATACAAACAAAATATGATTGTCATCCGATGTTGGAATTCTTTGAAATGATGGTCGTGACACAACTGCTTGCACTGGAAATTTCTGTAAGATTAGGTAATGACGTAGATATGCCAAGAAACTTGGCTAAATCTGTGACTGTGGAGTAATATTATAGTGATTCAAACCATTGTGTACATAAGGCTTTATAGATAGTCTTGTGTGCAGTCAGTTTCTCATTATATATTTCTTCATCTGTGTTAAAATAATGTGCTAAAAAATACTTTTCAGCTTGATTGTCTAAATCAAACTCTACACATACAGAAGCCAAATCAAAATATCTGTCGACTAGGTTTGCAAATTCCCAATCTATGAATTTTACTTCATCCGTGAAGAGTATATTTTGAGGATTTAAATCATTATGGCATAGCACTTCTTCTACTTCATATTTTTCCAAAATAACAAATGCCTCTTGTATCTCTTTAGATTTTGAACTCAATGCATTTTGTAGATTTAGAGGTTTTGATTTTAAATGTATGCTATGTAGATTTCGTAGTACTTGTGCTAATTTTTGAAGATCATCTTCATCTAAAACGCTCTTGTGCTTACCTTCTAAAAACTCACAAATCATCAATCCATTGACTTCATCCAGAAGAAGAGGTTTTGCAGCTATATTTTTATCATATGCGAGTTGTTGAATTTTAAACTCAAGCTTTCTATCATGTTGAAGTTTAAATTTTCGTATAAGGTATTGTTTATCTTCTGACTTGAGTAGATAATTCTCATTGCAGTACCCTTGATTTTTCAAGAGTTTTACACCTTCTATCTGTTTGTTTTCAAATAGCTTGTATTGTTTGAGTTGATTAGTCATTGTTCTTATAAGTGTATGATTTTGGACTCGGTAAACGCTGTTTGCGATGCGTTTAGCATCTTGCAACTCATGCGTTACTATGATTGTGTGTAAATTATTTTCAATGGTTATTTTCTTTACCAAGTCAAGCATTTCAATTCTTGTATCTTGATCGAGTCCTGTAAACGGTTCATCAAGAAGTAGTATGGGTTCTCTTCGTATCAGTACCCGTGCGAGTGCAACACGTTGCTGTTGACCGCCTGAGAGCAAAGAAGCCAAAGTGTGTTCATAGGGGTCAAGTCCTACTTCTTTAAGTATGCTCTGTACTTTATGTACATCTTCGGTAGCTTCTTTTAACACTTTACTGACCCCTAAAAGTATGTTTTTCCGAACAGTCAAATGTTCAAACAAATTATGATTTTGAAAGAGTATGGTCATCGGTCTTTTTTCAACTGGCAGATGTGTTAAATCATTTTCATCCCATTTTATACTACCGCTTGATGCATATAAAAATCCTGCTATCAGGTCAAGCAGTGTTGATTTTCCACTTCCACTTTGACCAAGTATCGCTACGATTTCACCTGCCTGTACGGACATAGAATAGTTATATGTCTGATCTGTATCTTTATATTCATATTTTAGATTAGTTATCTTTAGCAACGCTACTCCTAAACAGTTTTGGCAATACAATAAATACACTCAATGTAATAGATAAAAGTATGAGTGCAACTCCAGCTGCATCACTGGTCCGGTAAGAACCCATAAGTTGGTATAAATACCAAGGCAGTGTTGAAAAATCATCCGATCCAAACAGTGCAATGATACCCAAATCTCCCAATGAAAAACAAAAAGACAAAGCCAAGACATACCCAAGTGATGCTTTCAAATAAGGATATTCACAATATACCCATCTTTGCAATGTAGTAAGGTTTAACGAAAAGACAAGCTTATCATACCTTTGTGCTGTTTTTTGCATAGCAGGTGCTAAAATTGAAAGGGCAAAAGGCAGTGACATCAAGACATTTGCAGTCAATAGTGCTATGGTTGACCACACGACAAGTGGTGCCTCATAAGTCTGAGACAAAAGAAAAAATCCAAGTCCCATGATCAACGAAGGAATCGCAAGGTAAAGATTTCCCGAAAATGAAATAATGATGTTGAATATTCTTGAAAATTTAGCATTTTCTAAACGCTCTTTCAAAGTAAAATTTCTTTTGGCATCACTCAAAAGTACAGCAATAACGACTGTGAGTATACTTGAAATGGTAGCAAGGATAATACTCGTAAAAAAAGATTTTATAAAAAGTGTTTCACTCACTATTTTCCCAAAATCTGCACCCATGCCATCGATCACTATGGCTAGCAAAGGTGTTAAAAAAAACAGTGCAAACAGTGAGATAATAGCCATTTGGATCTGTTTTATAGGTTTGGGTTCAACCCAAGGTAGTGTGACACTGCTGGTTTTCAAATTTGTTAAATGGGTTCTGAAATTAGAAGAAAACACCACAAGAAGTGTAGAAATACCAAGCTGTATAAGCGCTAATTTTAAAGCCATGGCAATGTCAAAATCAAGTTTAACTGCTTCATAAATAGCCACTTCTAAAGTATTGTATGAAGGTGAACCACCAAGCACCAATACAATGGCAAAGGAGGTAAAACATAACAAAAATATAGTAGAAGCTATACTAAAGAGTGTCGGCTTCAATGCTGGTAACTCTACATAAAGAAATCTTTGAAAGGTTGTAAAGTTCAGACTTTTTGCTAATTTATATTTCTCTTTTGGGATACTTTCAAAAGTATGCAACAAAGACCTAGAAGCAAACGATGCATTAAGATAAACATGCGCCACCAAGATACCCGTTAAACCATAAAGATACGAACCAAAAGAATGATCAAAAACATAGAGACTTAACTGGTTTATCCATCCGTTTCGTCCATAGATGCCTATAAGACCAAAGACAACGATAAGCGTAGGTAACACCAACGAAGATGAAAAAAGTCCCACCAAAAGAGAACGCCCTTTAAAGTGTGATTGATGTGCTAAACTCCACGCTAAAGTTATGCCTACAAACACAGATAAAAGTGTAGATAAAAAAGCTTGATAGAGAGTGAATTTTAGAAGAGAAAAGATTCTGCTGTCAAGTTGTGTCACATTCGCACTTTCTTGTGAAAGAAAGAGTATAAAAAACAATAAAAAAGCAAACCCCAGCAACAAGAGAGACACAAACCCTCCAGGTAGCAGTGAATATTTCAATCTTTTTACATTTTGAAGCATTATTATCGTTCCAATGCTTTAAGCCACTCGTTGATGATCTCTTTTCTATGTGCTTCAACTTTTTTACCCTCAAGTAAAATCATTTTTGAGGGATGAGTAAGTGTCTCAAAGGCTTTGGGTAAACCCTGTTTTGTTGTGACTACAGGATACGCCCAGTTTGCTGTAGGAATGATGTCTGCAAATGTTTCACTATGCATAAAACGTAAAAACTTTTTAGCCAAATCTTTGTTTTTAGAAGACTTAAGCATAGCGGCAACTTCTATCTGTCCATAATGTCCCTCTTTGAAATGTGCACTTTTAAAGTTCGTTCTATTTTCATCTATAATGTGATAAGCAGGTGAAGTGGTATAAGACAAAACCATATCTGCTTCTCCTCGTAAAAACAGTCCATACGCTTCTGACCAACCTTTAGTGATCGTCAAAATATGCGGAGAAAGCTTTTTCCAGTAGGCTCCCGCTTTGTCTTTATATATCTCTTTGACCCATAAAAGCAAACTAAGCCCGGGGGTAGATGAACGGGGATCCTGTATGACGATTTTAAAATCTTCAGGCATGGAAGCCAGTGCTTCAAATGACAATGGTGGATTTTCCAGCTTATTTTCATCATACACAAAAGCGACATAACTGTAATCATAAGGTACAAAATAATCATCTGTATAGTCTATAGGTAAGTCTAAACTGGAAGTGTTCAGGTCATGTGCTGCAAAAAGACCTGTTTTATTGGCAGCTTGTGCGATGTTGGTATCTAGTCCAAGTAAAATATCTGCCTTGGTATTTTTACCTTCAAGTTGAATTTTTCTCAAGGCCCCTATGGAACTGGACATGCCTACGAACTTGACATTGCAGTCATACTCTTTTTCAAAAGCTTCTTTTATCTTAGGACCAGGACCCCATGAGACAGCAAAAGCATCATAGGTATAGATAGTGAGTGTGGGTTTGTCATTACCAAGTATAATGACTGTAAAAAGCAGGAGTGTGTATAGTATTTTAATCATAAAAGATTATATCCCATAAATACCTTGTCTATTATTACCTACAAGTTTCAGCACAAAAATAGAATCTGGAATCTCTGTAAAAACTGCAAACATCTCTTTTTCCAAGAGTGCCATGATCACTTTATAGTCACCATGTACCTGAGTGCTGAGTTCATTACGAACGACCTCAACACTTTTCTCTTTTTCAAGCTCAGCAATAAAAGCTAATATAGGCGCTTCAAATTCTCTTTGAAGCGGATACATACTAATGTCTACAGAAATTTGCATCTATGAGTCCTTATTAAAAATCGTATGAAACTGTTAAGCCAACTGTTCTTGGTGCACCTAGTTGAGTATAAAGTTCAGTTTCCCATCCGTTAACTGGGTTATTACCGAAAGATCCAAATCCTCTTACTTGTGTCTCTTCATCAGTAATATTTCTAACCCATAATGCAGCAGTTAAACTATTATGTATATACTCGAAGCTTGCATTTGCAATAGTTGCTGAGTCAGCTTTTTCATTGTGTCTGTTTGAGAAGTAGTAACTTCCTCTTCCTTCAACATTTGTTTTAAATATCCATGCATCTGTAAGAATGTAATTGAGACCGATATTGTATTGATATTCTGGTGATTGTGCCGGTGCTCTACCATTTACATCTACAGCGTCTGGATTTGGATCGTTATATTCATCAAATTCAGCCTTAAGTAATCCAAGAGAACCATAAAGATATACATTATCTGACATATCATAATCTAACTGTGCTTCTAAACCATAATAAGTTCCTTTAGCAGCATTAGTAAAGTATTCATTAAAGTTAGTATTTGGATCATTTGGATTTTCCACATATGAACTTTTTACCTGTTGATCATTTCTCTTTCCATAGAAGAGGTTAATACGACTTAGAAGTTTATTATTGAGATAACTACTGTTCATACCAAGATCAATATTCCAAAGTGTTTCTGTTTCAAATTCTCTTGCATCATAAGGAATTTGGTCATTTGCATTAACTCCACCTGGTTTATACCCTCTGGCAATAGTCAGGTAATATAATCTAGAATCATTTGCTGTATAGTTTAATCCTACTTTACCTCCATAGAGTGTTTCATCTGTAGGAATATCTGCACCTGCTGAATCTGAATAGTCAGACTCAATATCTTCTATTCTTAACCCTGTAACAAGTGTAAGTTTGTCATTTAGGTGTGTATCTAGTTGCCCATAAACTGCTTTGTTTTTTGTATGGTAATCTCCACTGTATTGTGGATACCATAAATGGTTACGAGTTAATGCTTCTTTATAATCTTTATAGTACGCACCAATTGTCCAATCACTTGAATTATTAAAAATACGACCCGATTCATCAGATACTACTCTTATATCAAAATCGGTCTGTTCCTTATCTCTGATATATTCATCAAAACCTGTCCAAGCATCCGCATGAAACTCTGGATATGTCCAATCTTCGTCATAATTATAAACCATATCACTTTGTGAATAACTCAATCTTGAAATAACCTGATAGTTATCATATGCACTGGTTGACTTGATGGCAAATGCATCAGTTTTTTGCGTATCTTTTCCAGGTTCATCAGCAATAGATACTCTTGAATTATCAAGTGTAAATGCATCATAGCCATTGTCTACATTGATATGCATATAGTTAAGATCAATTGTATGACGGTCTGATACAAGCCAACGCAATTGTGTTTTTATAGTAAGTTCATCAATGTTATTCGTATCTTCACGATTCAGATATGCATTATCCATATACCCGTCACTTGTATTCTTGTAAACAGAAATTCTACCTAAAAGCTTATCATCAATAAGTGTTCCACCTACAGCTGCACCAAATGCCATAGTATTATAGTTACTAATTGTTGATTCTATGTGTCCTTCTGTCTCTTTTGTAGGTTCATTACTTTGAACATTGATCACACCAGCCATAGCATTAGCCCCAAATAAAGTTCCCTGTGGTCCTCTAAGTACTTCGATCTGTTTTACATCAAACATTCCTACACCCAATGCACTATGTGAAAAGTCTATTCCATCAACCATTAAAGCAACTGATGGATTCACTGGTGTTTCAAATTGACTTCTCTCACCAATTCCTCTAATCTGGATGTATTTTGCTTTGGAAGCACCAGCTGTAAAGTTTACATTTGGAGTTGAAGCTAAAGTTTCTATAAAAGATTGAGAAGCTTTGTCATAGATTTCCTCTTCTCCTATTACTGTTACACTACTTGTCGTCTCTGAAAGCTTTGCTTCCCTAAAGTCAGCACTTACAACAATAGGATCGAGTATTGCCTCTTCCGCAAATGCAGATGTGTTCAATAATGCATATGCTGCTATGATTGAACCTGTTAAAATTTTGTTTTTCATTGTATTTCCCTTAAAATATAAATGTGT
>JGI10211J34971_10001866_pt1 | contig 17329 bp, 17 predicted proteins | sample Etolagsediment_FD_34971 | JGI IMG/M metagenome (IMG submission 34971) | reverse complement strand
AACCATAAAATCACAAAAAAAGAGTTGCATAAGTTAGAGCAAAAATGTCAACAACTTGATATTGAACCTTACCAAATTGCTCTCTTTGCTAAACGTGGATTTTCAAAAGAGTTAAAGTCACTTGCTAGTAAAAAATTAGCTCTCTATAGTGCTGAAGATTTTAATGCACTCTTAAAAAGTAGTTCAAAAGATACACTCATAAACAACTTTATCAACTAACTATTCTAAGTGCTGTATATGCTTCTTGGAGCAGTTGAAATTTTTGTGTATAGTGTGCCACCATATGTGGATCTTCATGAAAAATCTTATCTGGATGGTAAACTTTTGTAAGTTTTTTATAACTCTTTTTAAGAGCATCCTGAGAAGCTCCAATAGGACACTCTAGTACAGTATAAAACTGTGTATTTATTTCTTGCTCGCTAGCCTTGCATAGATCACCAAAACTAAAATTTGCAAAGTCACTATATAGCCTTGACATAAAATGATTATCGTAAGTGTATTGAATCTGATAATGTAAAATATGGCGTTTATTTAAAGCCCGTTCAAGTCTTGCTTTTGCCTTGTAATCTGACACATCAATCACTAAAGATATATCAGTACCTTTTTCTACATATATATCAAGTTGAGATCGCAGATAAGAAATCACCCATGAATTTGGCGTTTTTAAAGATATGAGGACAGTATTTTTGTTGTATGCGTAGAGATTTACTTTGACAGTTTCTGGTTCTTCTAATTTATTAAGTTCAATTTTTATTGGCTGATTTGCATATTTTAACATAGAACGTAAAAAAAAATCATGAGAAAATTCATGTTTTTGAGCATGGTATTTAGAGAGTTCACCTAAAAACTTCTCTCTTACTTCTTTGAGAGTTTCATTCTTAAAAACAAGAACTGCCTTAGGCAAAAAAAGCATACCACGAGAGTGGTGATTTAAAAATTCCTTCATCCAACTCGTATTTAAAGACTCAAATCCGGTTGTGATAAGAATAAGATTATTGCGTAACACAATGTTCATTTATATTACCTTCATTAGCATGTTTTACAATATAAAAGCATCTTTAGTTCCAATTCTAACACCATTTTACTTAAGAAACTTTTTGTATAATTGCACTCATAATTTACTACTATTCTACAAGGATAAGATTTGCTCGAAAATATGAATGAAAAATGTGCAGTTGTTGGGATATTTGGTCATCAGGAAGCTTCTAAATTAGCTTATTTCTCTCTTCATGCGCTTCAACATCGTGGTCAAGAAGCTGCAGGAATCAGTTCATCTGATGGAAAAAAACTTCACACAATTAAAAAACGTGGTCTTGTTATGCGTGTTTTTGATGAAGCAAAACTAAAAACATTAAGTGGATCTAGCGCTGTTGGGCATACACGTTACTCAACAGCTGGTGATGATTCCATTTTAGATGCACAACCGGTATTTGCAAGATATGATCTAGGCGAGATGGCTATAGTGCACAACGGGAATCTTACAAACGCAGAGGAAGTACGTAACGCATTAATTAAAAAAGGTGCGATTTTTCAAACATTTATGGATACTGAGAATCTTATTCATCTTATTGCTAAAAGTGAAAAATCAAAACTTATTGAAAGAATCATAGATGCTGTTCAAAGAATAGAAGGCGCTTTTTCATTAGTATTTTTAAGCAGAACAAAAATGTTTGCTATGCGTGATCGTTTTGGTTTTCGTCCTTTAAGCCTTGGAAAACTTCCTAATGGTGGATATATTGTTGCAAGTGAAACCTGTGCCTTTGATTTAGTTGGAGCAGAATTTATTCGTGATGTTGAACCTGGTGAACTCTTAATTTTTTCAGAAGGCAAAGAACCTAAATCAATTAAAGTTTTTGAACCAACACCCAAGCACTGTATCTTCGAATATGTCTATTTTGCTCGTCCTGATTCAAATATTTTTGGTCAATCAGTTTATCAGATGAGAAAAAATATGGGTAAAGAGTTAGCAAATATCAAACCCGTTGAAGCTGATGTAGTCATTCCCGTACCAGATGGTGGTGTTCCTTCTGCTATTGGATATTCTCAAGAAAGTGGAATACCTTATGAAATGGGAATTATGAGAAATCACTATATAGGGAGAACTTTTATTGAACCGACACAAGAGATGCGTGATTTAAAAGTTAAAATGAAACTATCTCCTATGGCAGATATTATTAGAGGTAAACGTGTAATTGTTATAGATGACTCAATTGTTCGCGGTACAACATCAAGACGTATTATTAGAATGTTAAAAGAAGCAGGAGCAAGTGAAGTGCACATGAGAGTATCTTCTCCTCCAACAACTGATCCATGTTTTTACGGTGTTGATACTCCAAGTAAAGAAAATCTTATCGCTGCAAATATGACAATAGAACAAATTTGCGAATACATAGAAGCAGATTCACTCGCCTATTTAGATGAAGCAGCACTTTTAAAAAGTGTAAATTCAACTCAAAATGATGAGAAATATTGTACCGCTTGTTTTACAGGTAAATACATCGTTTAATGAAACAAATCTATACTTATGGTAATTACCTAAAAGATAAGTTCGGATGCAAAGTCTACAAAGTAGGCATTAATATTTCTGGTTTTACGTGCCCAAATATTGATGGAACTGTAGCAAAAGGTGGATGTACTTTTTGTGAAAATGATTCTTTTAGTGCTAGCACAGATGCAGTTCAAGAGCTCAAAGGTTTTCATTTAAATCTTAATTCTAAAGAAAATCCATATTTAGATAAACAACTTCGCCAGCTAGAGCTTCAATTTGATTCAATAAGTAAGAGACAAGCTAAGGAATATGGTGCAAAAAAATTTTTAGTCTACTTTCAATCTTTTACAAATACTTATGCTCCCTTTGAAACCCTCAAAGCACTCTATGATAGAGCACTCTCTTTTGAGAATGTTGTAGGCTTGAGTATAGGAACTCGTTCAGACAGCATAACGCAAGAGACACTTGAGTATCTTGCAAAATTAAGTAAAGAAAAAGAAATTTGGATAGAGTTTGGGATACAATCAGTATATGATGAAACTCTTGAAAAAATAAATCGCGGACACAACAGTCAAAATGTAACCGATTGGATTTTAAAATCTAAAGAAGCAGGTTTAAATGTTTGTGGTCATCTTATCTTTGGTCTTCCTGGAGAAACGCAGCAGATGATGCTTGAGACCTCAAAACAAGCTTATGAATGGGGTATTGATTCTGTAAAATATCATCCTCTTTACGTAGTAAAAAGAACTGCTTTAGCAAATGAATTTTCTCGTGGAGAATTCACTCCAATAAGTGAAGAAGAGTATCTTGATGTTCTCGTAAAATCTATCCAAATGAAGCCAGAAAATGTCTCTGTCCAAAGAGTTACTGCAGGAATTGACGATGATTCTCTTTTAGCACCAACTTGGTGTAAAAACAAAAACACTCAGATAAAAAATATAAATACTGCTTTAAAGAAGATAGGACTTAAATACTAACTAAAAGTTAGTGTCCAGTCACTTTTGCGAAATGAGACATACTCCTAAAGTATGGTGGAAAATCAAAATAGACTCTAAAAGCTTGCGCAGCTCCTGGTTTTAAATTTGTTGCAACAACAAACTCTTTCGTGATTGATTGAGGTTTATATAATTTCCCAGCGCCCCCACCAAAAAATTCTGCAAAACCACTTGCTTTAAAGAAACTACCAGCCTTCACATTTCCAGTTGCATGTCCTTTGTTTACTATTTTTATCTCAAAAGTAACCTTACCTATTTTATAATTACCCTCATTTTTCACTATACCAGTATACACAATCTGTTCAGTACTTAAAAGACGTTTATTCTCCATTTTATAGAGCTTTACAACCTTAGTATACTTGTCGACAACAACTAAAGAAAACCCTGTTATTAGGAGTGTGATAAGCGTAATAGATATAAGCATTGGAATTATCAATTTAGGATTTTCTTGTTTAAATGAAGATATTACTCCAAGGATAAAAATGATTAACATAATACCTAAAACTAGGAAGTGCCAATAATTAAATAGTGTCATCTACATCTCGCTTTTATTGATATATTGTAATCATTTTCATAATTAAAAGGTTCAACAATAATCTTAAATTCTTTACTTTCACCTTTTAAGATGTTCTCTTCTACAATCGACATCTTTCGTAATGGCTTTAATGGATATAAATACTTCTTTATAGGATTCTCACTAGCTTTATACGCACTTGCTGTAATCTTACATGAGTTAAAATCAAAGTTAGACTCATTTGTAATAGTCCCATTAACAACAATAGCAGGCGTAAAAGAGAGCTTTTTATGGGAAATAAGTTTTGTTGAATTTTTAAATAAGATTTTATGCATTTGCATATAGCCAAAGCTTGGTCCAAGCACTAAAGAAGAAAAGGATAAAAGCAATAATGTTATTGACAAAACAGTTTTTCTTCTTAGGAGTATTGCGAGAATTATAAAAAGCAAAAAGAGGAAAAGAACAGTGCCAAAAAGAATATAATCATAAATGATTAAATTACTTATAAACGCAGCGATTTTCTCTTTTAAAACCATTAATCGTCTCTAGAGTTTTTTTCAGCTATACCACTCATATCAAATCTACGAGCTAGCTCTTGTTTGATTCTATCCGGAGATATATTTTTTGCAGCCAAAGCGACCAACATATGATATGTTAAATCCGCAGCTTCATAAACCATCTCGTTTTCATCATTATCTTTGTAAGCAAAACTAAATTCACCAGCTTCTTCTACAACTTTTTTAAGTATTGTATTATCGCCTCTACTTAGAAGTTTTGCAGTCCAAGAGGTTTCAGGGTCTGCGTTTTTACGCTCTTGTATTGTATGATAAAGAGTGTCAATGACTCCATACATAGCTTCAGAATTTACTTGAACTTCAGAGTTTACTTCTCCAGATTCGAGTTCTGTAAAAAAACATGAGCGACGACCTGTATGACAAGCCACACCCTCTTGTGTTACTTTTATAAGGAGTGTATCATTATCACAGTCTATGTTAAAAGAATGAATCAGTTGAGTATGTCCGCTACTTTCACCTTTCTTCCAGATACGCTGTTTTGAACGAGAAAAATAATGCGCTATTTTTGTAGAAAGAGAAAGCTCAAGAGCTTCTCTGTTCATATAAGCCATCATTAAAACTTCATTATTGGCAACATCTTGAACTATTACAGGTAACAGTTCACTTTTGTCCCAATCAACTCTATTTATTATTTCTTGCACCTATTTATCCTTCTCATATAATCTGAACTTATCCAGATTATATTCAGACACTAAAGCTACGCCTTTGGCGAGAAAAAACTTCATAGTTTTTAGTTAGCCGTAGTTCTTTTTTTAACATCTTTTGTGTCAACCCAGATATTTGGAGTTGAACCACCAGGAGTTAAAAAGATTTTAGCATCTTTGTTTTCACGTAGTGCGTCATTAAATTTACCTTGAACTTTTAACTGTTCTAACTCTAAAAGATTTTTTGTAAGTGACTTAGCGATTAATATATTTGCTTTTGCTTTTGCATCTGCTTCAATAGTAACTGCATCGGCAATACCTTGCGCTTCAATTCTAGCTTTTTGGGCAACACCCTCTGCTTCAGCAGCACGTTTAAGAGCCTCTTGTTTTACACGTTGTACATCTTGTTCTGCTTTTTGAACTTCTTGTTTAGCAATCTGTACACGTTCAATTTGATCTTTTACCTTTTGAGGTAAAACGATATCACGAAGTTGTATTGATTGTAATACTGCTGGAGCATTGTTAAGTCCGTTTACACTCTCTTTAATCCCAGCTTCAATTTCCATACCAAGATTATTTCTCATCTGTGTTAATGCCTCAGCATCATATTTACCAATTACGCTACGTACAACATCACGAACAACCGGATTAATGATTTTATCTTCCCAAGAGAATCCCCAGTTAGAGATTGTTTGAGCAGCAAACTCTGAGTTAAGTCTATACTGAACAGTAAGTTCTATTGAAACTGGCAATGAACGTTTATCAAGAACAGTAACTGCCGGTTTACTTAAAATACCAGATGCACCGGTATTTGCTTCAACACGAGATGCATAGTTAATAATACGTACTTTTGTATCAACAACATAAACTTTTTGAATTACAGGGATTATAAAGTGTAATCCAGGAAGTAAAGCTTGATCTTGATACTTACCGTTTGTACTTAAAATACCGCGCTGTCCCTCTTCAATAATTGTAAAAGGTTTTGCTAAAACTAGCATAAGTATAATCGCAATCAAAAAGTAAACTAAGCCAGCTTTTCCGCCACCAAAGTTTAAATCTATTTTTGGCAATTCTGGACCTTTTGGTCCTCCACTATTACCACCACCTGAACCACCAGTAGATTTCTTTTGAAATCCACTGTCTCCTTGGCTCTTTTTCTTGTTAAAGTAATCATTCATATCTGATGCCATGAGTAAGTTATCCTTCATATTTTTATTTCCTTTAATTAGTAGAAAATCCTAAATCAAGTTTAGGATGACGTAATTTTGACTAATCCGCCATTCCAAACTTGATTTGGACTCTAAAGTCTAGTTTACGTACGTTAAGTAGTGCTCATATTTCTTATTACGTCCAAATACTATATCAAAATATGTAGATTGTAATTTTTCAGTAACAGGCCCACGAGAACCAGATCCGATCTCTCTTGCGTCTATTATGCGAACCGGCGTAATCTCAGCGGCAGTACCTGTTAAAAATGCTTCATCGGCAATGTATACCTCTTCACGAGAAATACGACGACGTTCAACTTCAATGCCCATGTCTTCTGCTATTTCTATAACTGTTTTTTGCGTAATTGACACAAGAGCATTATCGCTTGGCGGAGTTACAAGTTTTCCATCAGCAACCATGAAAAAACTTGCACCTGACGCCTCAGCAACATAACCTTGATCGTCTAAAAGCAGAGCTTCATCATATCCACAATCAATAGCTTCATACTTTGCCATTTGAGAGTTTAAATAATTTGCAGTTGCCTTTGCTTTACCCATATTTGATGTATTTGCCGGTCTGCTCATAGAAGCAATTTTAAGTTTGATTCCTTTTTGAAGCCCCTCTTCGCCAAGATAAGCGCCCCATTCCCAAGCCGACATAATTGTTTCAACTGGAGCATTTTTATGATAAACACCCATAACTCCGTAACCTAAAAATGCAAATGGACGAAGATACACATTGTCACCAGTAAATTCATTTTTTTTGATTAAATCAATTTGAGCTTTATTCATCTCTTCTATGCTATAAGGAATATTCATTAATGTCATTTTTGCTGATTGTTTTAATCTTGTTGTATGATCATTTAAACGAAAAATCGCATAGCCCTTTTCTGTTTTATACGCTTTTGTCCCTTCAATTACACCATTCCCATAATGCAGAGTGTGTGAAAGTACATGCACTTTTGCATCGTCCCAATTTACAAACTCTCCATTCATCCAGATATACTTGGCTGCGTTCATTTATTCTCCAATATTGTTACTTTATTAATTGTCGCTATTTTATCTAAAATGCTGTTTATATTGTATTAAGAAGATATTTAATCTCCTGCATAGTGTCACAAATCAGCTATAAATAATCCTTATTTATATATAATTCCGCCTTAATATAATGATAAGGTTAATAAATGACACATGTATATGCAGATTACAGAGATGTAGATCAAGCACAACTTGAAAAAGACATTGATGCAATCAAGCTTACAATTGGTGCACGAACTGAAGAAGATTTTCAACATTTATTAAAACTTGAAAAATGGGGACGAGGTTCTACTTTAAGTGGATTTTTTATACTTTTTATAATTATTTTTTTAGACTCTACTGATTTTGGTATTACGTCACTTGCGTTTTACTCTTTTGGCATTTTCGCTGCGTTTTTAATAAGTGTTGGCAATGTTGCTAGATGGTCAAATATAACCCATCCTATTTTACATGGTGCTTATGACAAAGTTCCAAATATTCCTTTTAGATATACAAAAAAAGGTTTTGCTGCGGGCAATAGAAGATGGATAGATTGGCTAGACTGGATTAAACCTGATGCTTGGGCATTTGAACACAATATAATGCATCATTATCACTTAGGTGAATTAGACGATCCTGATAATGTAGAAAAAAATCTTGAATGGTTACATAATAAAAATATACCTATGTTTTTCAAATATGCTGTTGTGTATATGTTTGCTGCTATGTGGAAACTAGTCTATTACGCTCCAAATACTCTAAGAATATTAGACAACAAGGCAAACAAACGTGTCAACGACCCAAGAAGTGTCTCATATCAACTCTCTCCATTTACAAAAAATGGACTTGAATTATGGAAGAATTATATACTTCCTTATGGACTATTTCAGTTTGTACTTTTACCTCTTTTACTTTTACCTTTTGGTTGGAGTGCTGTTTTAGCTGCGTTTAGCTTTATTGTATTAGCTGAAATATTTGCTAATATACACTCATTTTTAGTTATTGTTCCAAATCACTCAGCTGAAGATATTTATCAGTTTTCAACACCTCACAAAACGCAGGGTGAATACTATTTAAGACAGATAATGGGAAGTGTAAACTACAATACAGGCTCAGACTTTATTGATTTTTTACATGGTTTTTTAAACTATCAGGTAGAGCACCATCTTTTTCCAGATATGCCACATAGTTTTTATCAAAAAATGCAACCTATTGTAAAAGAGATATGCAAAAAACACAATCTTGAGTATAGACAAGACTCCGTGTTTAAAAGAATTTTAATGTCTGTTGACTTAATGGTTGGCAAAACTAAACTTTTAAGAATAGAGGGTATATAGGCCTACTATTCTTTTTTAAAAAGATTACTTCACTTAAGTGAAAACTTAAACTGCTTTTCCATAGCAATAGCTTCATCGCGTCCATAAACGATAATATCACAATCCACTTCTATCTCTTTGTCTTTTATTTTATTTGGATAATCAACAAAATTTAAAATATGCTTTATACAATTGATTCTAGCCTTTTTCTTATTGTCACTTTTAACAATAGTCCAAGGAGCAGCTTCAGTATGTGTTGCACTTAACATCATGAATTTAGCCAAAGAGTACTCATTCCATAATCTTTGAGATTCTTTATCCACAGATGAGAACTTATATTGCTTTAAAGGATCTGTTTCTCTTGCTTGAAATCTTCTTGCCTGCTCACTCTTAGAAACAGAAAAATAAAATTTAAATATCTTTATATCTTCATCTGCTATCATCTTTTCAAATTCAGGAGCATCTTTTAAAAACTTATGATGTTCTCTTTCAGTACAAAAGCCCATCACTGGTTCCACCATAGAACGGTTATACCAAGACCTGTCAAAAAATACTATTTCACCCGCGCTAGGAAGATGTTCTACATATCTTTGAAAATACCATTGTGAAGATTCTTTATCACTTGGTTTTTCAAGAGCAACAACTCTTGCACCTCTGGGATTTAAATGTTCAGTAATTCTTTTAATTGTGCCACCCTTACCTGCAGCATCACGACCTTCAAAAATCATAAGGATTTTAAGCCCCTTCTCTTTAACATAATTTTGAAATTTTAAAAGCTCAACTTGCAGTTTTGCGAGTTCTTCCTCATAGAGTACTTTTTCCTCTTTAACCCAAATTTGAATCTTACCATTTTTAATATTTTTTCTTCTATCTTTGTCTTGTTTTCTTCTGTCTTCTTCTTTTCTTTTTTCATTTTTCATTTTTGTCCTTATTAGCCTATAAACTTACCAGTACTAGTAATCTGTGCATCCATAATCTCTATTTCTCGTGCACCTGAAATAACTATTTTAGGATCAAGTGCATAATTAAGCCCTTCATCTCTACCTTCATAATCTACTGCGTTTAATATCACTTTAAGTGACTCCAGTCTCGCCTTTTGTTTGTCTTTTGATCTTATTATCGTCCATGGTGCATTATGAGAATGTGTATTTTTAATCATATTATATTTTGTTGTTGTAAAGTCATCCCATCTCTCTTGGGCTTGCATATCTATTTCACTCAGTTTCCATTGTCTTAAAGGATCATTTTTACGTCTTTCAAATCTAGCAGCTTGCTCAGCCTTTGTAACACTGTAATAAAGTTTTACCAAAATAATTCCTTGACGCACAAGATCATTTTCAAAACCTTGAACACCATACATAAAGTCTTCATACTCTTTTTGTGTACAAAAACCAAAGACCTGTTCTACCATAGCTCTGTTATACCAACTTCTATCAAAAAGTACTATTTCACCAGCTTTTGGAAAATGTTGTATGTATTTTTGATAAAACCACTGCGTTTTTTGCTCATCTGAAGGCTTTCCAAGAGCTACAACTCTATAATGTTTTTCATCCATATATCGAGTAACTCTTCTAATCGTACCGCCTTTACCCGCAGCATCACGACCTTCAAAAAGTATAATCATCTTTTGATGACTATTTTCCAAATATTGCTGCAACTTTATAAGTTCAGCTTGATATGGCTTTAGCTTCTGCTCATCAGCCCTCTTCATATCTGCCCGGCTTCTACCTCGTTTCATAGATTTTGATTTTTTATACCCTCTAATCAACTCTTCTAATGAAACATGGGTTCCATCTATTTCAAACACATTTTCTTGATTATTTTGCATATGACACCTTTATATCGTTATGATTTCATTGTACTCCTAGTAAGTTAAATTATTTTAAAAGAGTTGAAGATACTTATATGTTTGAATGAAATTGTGTAGATTTAATTTTTAGTATTAAGTTATGAAATGTTAATTCAAATAAAGCTCAGGTCAGGTAAGCTTTATTGAAAAAACAAGGGGGGAGAGGAATAAATGAAATTAAATTTTTATATTGTATACCACAATGTGGCATACTGAATTTACTTGTGGCTTAGAATTCTACTTGTGCTGTAAGCATATACGCTACACCGTTTTCTTCTTCTCTGTCACTGCCATTTTCATTATCAGTGATAATAGCATTTGCCACCCATTGAACATTTTTGCTTTGATCCCAAGCAAGACCAGCAATATATGACACATTCTCTTTTTCATCAGCAGCATTTTCTTTTTCAGTTGTCCAACTGTCATAACGACCAAGTATTCTATACTCTTTCTTAGCACCTAAACGGTATTCACCATTTAAACTATAACCTGAACCAGCTTGCTCAGAAACATTATTTGTGATATCTGAAGTATTATCTGAATAAATATATTGAGCAGATACTAAAAATGATGGCTCATTATATACAGTATGTAATCCAGCAAACACTAAATCTTGATCTTCACCTATTGTTGCTGTATTGTGGTCAACATTGTACTGCCCAAAGAACGAAGCATCAAAATATGTTTTTTCACCTTGCTTATCTTTACCATTCACACCAAGCAAGTGAGCTGTGGCTCTCCATTCTAAACTCATACCAGTTGGACTATTTTGAAATCCATGGTAACCCTCACCATTAAATATACCTATTTCACTATCAAAATATTGGGTTTTAGTTTTAAAGTTAGCACCAAAATCAGCTGAATTACTTAAGTGAGCACCATTGCTTGCTTCAACCATAACTTTTGATATATTACGAAAATACCAAGCATTATGCTCTTCATAATCATGCCATGGACGGTGAACAAGACCCAACTCAACACCAGTAGCTGGTAAAATTTCATTTAAATAAAGGTAAGCATACTTAGCTCTAACGACAACACTACCTTTATCTATATCAGAATCTTGTTTTAAGTCGAATGTTACACGGTAGTAAGATTTAGGATCATCTAAAAGGTAAGCTTTTAATTGAAAGTAACCACGACGGATTTCAAACGCAGATGTATCTTCAGCATAAGGTGTAGTGCCATCACTTGTTAAACCATTTTTATAATCATTAAATGTATAACCTAAGTAAGTAAGCCCGCTAAATTGTAATTTTGAAGCATGAGAAGCTAAAGTCGGAGCTGATTTTACAAGCTCAGTACGACCTTCAGCCGGAGTTGTGAATACTTGACCATTTGANTCAGTNTAAAGTTTTATGTCACCTGCAGTTGCAGCAACAGTTCCAAGAGTTAAAGCAGCCAGTGCTGATAATACAATTTTATTCATAATTTTGTTTTCCTTGTTGTTTTATAGAAACATTTTGCTTTGCAAAAGCGGTTCCCTTGTTTTGTTTGATGCCGAAAGTTTAAAACATTTCGGTTACATAATGATTACACTTTGAAACTCAAATGTAACCAAACTGTAAACGTTTCATTTTATACTTCGCTCAACTTAAATATAAAAGGTAAAACCAAATGACTCAAATGATTAAAATTGCATTAGCAAGTACAGTCTTAGTAGCTGGACTAAACGCAGGCGACATAGTAAAAGGTAGTGGAGCTTCTTTTCCATATAGTGTATATCAAAAATGGATTAAAGCTTACAACGAAGAAACTGGTCTAAAAATAGACTATATTAAAAAAGGTTCGTCAAAAGGTATCAAAGATGCTCAAGAGAGAGCTGTTGATTTTGCTGGAACTGATAAACCATTATCGCCAAAAGTTCTCAAAAAAGATTCTCTTTACCAATTTCCTGCTGTTGTAGGTGCAATTACTATGGGCTATAATCTTCCGGGTATCGAAGATATAAAACTGAGCAGAGAAGCTATTGTTGCAATTGCAGCAGGTAAAATATCTTACTGGGATGACGCACTAATTACAAAAGTAAATCCAAACGTAAAACTTCCACACGAAAAGTTAACATTTGTTCACCGTGCAGATGGAAGTGGTACAACATATAACTTTACATACTATCTTAGTAAGGTTTCAAAAGAGTGGAGAAAAGAATTTGGTGCTAAAAAAGCACTTAACTGGCCAGGAGACCAACATATTGGTGGAAAAACAAACTCTGGGGTAGCAGCTCTACTCAAACAAACAGCTTATTCTGTTGGTTATATTGATTACGCTGATGCTGCAAACAATGATATTTCAATGGCAACAGTTGAAAATAGAGAAGGAAAATATATAGTTCCGACACTCAAATCTTTTCAAATTGCAGCTGAAAAAGCTTCATTAGATCCTGCAAAAGATTTTTACTCAATCATTGCTGATCCTAAAGGTGCAGAATCTTATCCGATGGTAGCAGCAACATTCATTTTAGTTCCTGCCGAAAAACCTCAGATGAATAAAAATGTTACTAAATTTTATGACTGGTGTTATACAGATGGTCAAGAAATTGCAAAAAGTTTAGGTTTTGTTCCATTACCTAATGCACTAACAACTAAAATTAGAGCTTACTGGGATACTAAAGGTATTAAGTAACTCTTTAAAAAAAATCATTTTTTCCTCCTATTGAGTGCCACATTCTTCTGTGTGGCACGCTACACACTTCTCGTAATCAATTTGTAACCAAGACTTCATACAATTACATACAAAAATTTATATAGGCTATTTATGGAAAAAATATTTCAAAAACTTTCACTCTCTAGTGCTTCACTTGTATTTATTATACTTATTGGCATTTTTATTACACTTTTTAACTCTTCTAAATTAGCCATAGATGAATATGGTTTTGATTTTATTACAAATCCTGACTGGAATAAAGAAGTTACCATAGACACTCCACTCTCAGATGTTACAACAGAAGATATCATAATCGATGAAGACGACATGATTATGGATGAAGACGAAGTTATGTTTGATGAAGATAATGAAAACACTAAAACAGTGTTTGGTGGTCTTGTTCCTATTGTCGGTACACTTCTTTCAACGCTCATAGCTTTAGTTTTTGCTCTTCCTATTGCTATGGGAATTGCAGTCTTTTTGGCAGAAATAGCTCCAAAAAACATCTCAAATATTGTAGGCATAGCGATTGAGCTTCTTGCGGCAATTCCAAGTATCATTTTTGGTATGTGGGGGCTTTACTATTTCGCCCCTATAGTTGCAGACATTGTCGGTGGTTATCAGGTCTCACTCTTAACAGCCGGTCTTGTTCTTGGAGTTATGATTCTTCCATTTATGGCAGCAATCACAAGGGACTCTATGAACACAACGCCTAGTGTCTTAAAAGAGTCAGCTTATGCTCTAGGTGCAACAAAATTTGAAGTGATAAAAGACATCATCTTTCCATACTCCAAAGTCGGTATTATCGGTTCTATTATTTTAGCACTTGGACGTGCGCTTGGTGAGACTATGGCAGTTGCGTTTTTGATTGGTTCTATATTTGCACTGCCTAGTGCAATAAATGATCCTACAATTTCCATACCAGTTGCAATGGCAAATAACTTTGGTGAAGCAAGTGGTCTTGGAGAGAGTGCACTTTTTTATCTTGCTCTCATACTTTTTGTTATCAGCTTCGCTGTTATATCTGTTGCAAAATTTTATTTTTTAAAAAAGGTTAAATAATGAGACTTTTAGTAAATAAAATATTTTTAGCCCTCTCTGTTTTATCAGCTTTAATAGGTTTGACATTTTTGGGATGGATTTTAATTACTCTTTTCATCAAAGGCTTAAGCTCTTTTCACTTTTCTCTCTTCTTAAATGACTTGATTGAAGGCGGTCTTAGAAACCTGATAATTGGACAGTTTATCTTAGCAGGGCTTGCTTCGATTATAGGTATTCCTCTTGGAATGGCAGCGGGAATTTATCTCCAAGAGTATGGAAGAGGAAGATATGCTTCACTTATCCGTGACTTAAGTGACATAATGATGTCAGCTCCATCTATTGTAATAGGTGCTTTTGTGTATGCTGTTGTAGTTATTCCAACAGGTGGGACAAGTGGATTTGCTGGTGCAATTTCTCTAGCAATTATGATGCTACCAGTTGTCATTAACACAACCGATAATATGCTCTCTCTTGTGCCACGTGAACTAAGAGAAGCTGGAATTTCTCTTGGTGCTTCGAAATACAGAGTTATTATAGACATCATAATCAAAGCGGCAAAAGTTGGGATAATGACAGGTATTTTACTTGCGTTTGCTCGTATTATCGGTGAGACTGCACCGCTTCTTTTTACTTCTGAGACAAGTAACTACTTTTCACTTGATTTGACTGAGAGTTTTCCATCTCTCACAGTGAGCATATACGATTTAGCAAATGAGCCTGAAGAGTCAAGCAGAGACTTAGCTTGGGCAGCTTCATTTATACTTACAGCTTTGGTTTTAGTTATAAATTTAGCTGGAAGATTTATAACAAGAAATAAACACTAATAAGGACAGATAATTATGCCAGTAATGAATATAAAAAAATTCTCTTTTACATATCCGGGAGTTGACCACCCTTCACTAAGGGATATCAATCTCCCCATAGAAAAAAATAAAATCACTGCCCTAATAGGTCCAAGTGGTTGTGGAAAGTCTACACTTTTAAGAGCCATGAACCGTATACATGACCTTTATCCAGGGAACAAGTACGATGGAAAAATTGAACTTTTAAATGAACAAACTAATCAGTATAGCAATATACTAAATATAAAAAAAGAGAATGAGTTTATACAACTCCGTCAACAAGTCGGAATGATTTTTCAAAAGCCGACTCCGTTTCCAATGAGTATATTTGATAATGTTGCTTATGGTCTTAAAATTGCTGGTATTAAAAACAAAACTGAGCTAAAAGATAGAGTTGAGATTGCACTTAAAGGGAGTGCATTATGGAAAGAGGTTCACGACAGACTGAATGTATCAGCAATGGGGCTCTCAGGTGGTCAACAACAGCGTTTATGTATCGCACGTGCAGTTGCCGTGAAACCTGAAGTACTTCTGTTTGATGAACCGACATCAGCGCTTGATCCAATCTCCACAGGGGCAATTGAAGAACTTTTAGTTGAACTAAAAAAAGATGTAAGTATTGCTATTGTTACACACAATATGCAACAAGCTTCTCGCATTAGTGATTATACTGCGTTTATGTATCTTGGTGATTTAGTTGAATATGATAAAACTGAAAACATCTTCTTAAATCCAGCAGAAAAACGTACTGAAGATTACATTACTGGCCGTTTTGGTTAAAAAGATAAAAGGAACATTATGATGACAGCAAATTTTGAAGAAAATTTACTAGAGATAAAAAATAAACTTACAGATATTGCTTCGGGTCTCCTCGAATCAAACAAAATACTTCTGAGTGCACTTACAGACTGTGATCCAGAAAAATTTCTTGAGGCTAGAGCCCACATAAAAAACATCAGTTCAAAAACTGACGATATTGATAATTTAATCATAAAAGTGTTAGCTCTATATACTCCTGAAGCAAGTGATTTAAGACAGGTAGTTGCGTACATGAAGATAACAAATGAGTTAGCTCGTGCATGCTCTAATACAAGAAGTTTTATTAGAGGTTTTACAGATGTTTGTCAAGATGTTGATGTTGACACAATTAAAGAGTATGCAGTCCCTATGCAGACATCAACTGTAGAGGCTATAAAACTATCAATTAGCATGATTAACTGTACTGATGATGATGAGATTCAAGAGATATATAATGATGTACTAATTGAAGAAAACAAGACTGATGACCTGTATGAGATGGTTGAGAGAAACCTCTCTCTTCAAGCGGATGGCTCAAGTAACTTTGAAAAATTTCACAAAATCTTAAGAGCTCTGAGAAAGAGTGGAAAAATAGCAACTCGAACAATAAGTATTGCTAACTTATTAATATATGCAAAAATTGGCGGAAGCTTTCGTAGTTAATCTTTTCAAAACAGAGTAAGAGTCATACAACTCTTGCTCTAGCCCAAAAACTTTTTTATCTTTCCTCTATAACCTTATCGAAATTCCATAGTTTTACTCGTGTAATACAATCAATTTATAATGCCGAAGATTTTAAAGAGTTGTTTAGGAAAAATATATTTGACGATAAACTAGTGGCATATGACGCATTAGCCCAAGCCATTGTTAGTTTTGAAATGACAGATATCTTTGCTCCTTTTGACTCTAAATATGATAGAAGTAAACTCCAGACAACTGATGCTAAGTGCTTTTACAACTTTTAACAGATAAACAGTACGAAATTCATCTTGGTAACTAATCTGTAACCTTATAGCAATAACTAAGTAATAAATATATTCTAGACTTCGAGTATCTAAAATTCGGAGTTTATAATTATGAAACTTAACAAAAAAATCGTTCTTAGTTCAATAGTAGCTGCAATGGCATTATCATTCACGGCATGTGGTGGCGGTGGCGGAGGTGGTACAACAACAACAACAACAACTCCTACAACTCCTACTTCAACACTATCAGGTGTGATTGATGCCAACATGACATTAACATCAGACACAAACTGGTTATTAGATGGTTTAGTAGTAGTTCAAGCTCCTGCTGTACTTACAATCGAGCCAGGAACAACAATCGCTGGTTACGCTGGTACTGGTGCTTCTACATCTTATATGATTGTTGATAAAGGTGCACAAATTATCGCTGATGG
>JGI10211J34971_10001865_pt1 | contig 17329 bp, 13 predicted proteins | sample Etolagsediment_FD_34971 | JGI IMG/M metagenome (IMG submission 34971) | reverse complement strand
CTCTCCGTGAAGGTCTCAGTGATCAGCTCGCCTCCAAAACAACCATTTCAGCCAGCCAGTTTGGTTTTAATCTGGAAGGCGGCCTACCCCAGGATGGCAATTTTCTCTTCTCAGCACGCCGTAGCTATCTCGACTTTCTCTTTAAGGCGGCCGGATTTGGCTTTGTCCCTGAATACTGGGATTTCCTGACCAAAGCAACCTTTGATCTGAACCAGACCGATCAGATCTCGATCCTTGGTATTGCAGCTCTAAACAATGTGAAATGGTTTAACGATACCCAGGAGCAGATCAACGACAACAGCCAGATTCTGGGAAGTGACCAGCAGCAGCTTGTCGCAGGAATCAATTATCGTCACCTCATGTCCAGTGGACTTTTTACCACCAATCTCAGTCAGGTCAATGTGGACTATAATTTTTCCCAGCGTGATGCTTCGCTGCAACCCATTTTTAGCAACATCAGTCATGATCGTCAGACGGCGCTCAAATCAGATCTGACCTGGCGTGTGAACAAAGGAATCCGCTTAAGCACCGGGGCCAAATTGAGTCGCGTGGATTTCTACTCCGACCTGGTATTGAATCAGAATGATGTGCCCGGTATCGGAACACTGAATGTGGCTCAGGAATATGCAAAAGTTGGTTGGAAGTCAGGTGCTTATGCTCAGTTGTCCCAGCGTTTCTTTAGATTTGGCTACACGGCTGGTCTGCGCGCAGATCACAGCAGTTTCCTGGATGCTGCCCCGGTTGTTTCCCCCCGCCTGTCAATGAACTATCAGTTGACCGGCGATGTCAGCTTGTCAGCCAGCACTGGTAGATACTATCAGTATCCCAGTACCATCTGGCTGGTCTCCAACGAAAGCAATCGCCAGCTGGATCCCATCCAGGCTGATCAGGTTGTCTTGGGGCTGGAGTATTTATGGAGACAGGATACCAAGATCACCTTAGAAACCTATGCCAAACAGTATAGCAAGTATCCGGTAAGCCTGATCCGGCCTTATCTGGTCATGGTAAATACAGGCGCTGGCTTTGGTGGGTCGACGGAAGGCTTTGCATCTTTTGGTGTGGATCCCCTGAGTTCTGACGGAACCGGCTGGGCTCGTGGAATGGAACTTTTCGTTCAGAAAAAAATGTCTGAAGTTCCCTGCTATGGAACCATCAGTATGAGCTACAATCAGTCTATGTTTACAGCCCTGGATGGAATCGAACGCCCCGGTAGTTTTGACCAGACCTGGATCATGAACCTGGGTGGCGGCTATGTCTTCAATGAAAAATGGGAATTCAGCACCAAATTCCGCTATGCCACCGGCCGGCCCTATACGCCCCTGGATGAGACAGGTATGCAGATCACCAGTGCCTACAACAGCCTTCGTCTGGATCCCAACCACAGCCTGGATGTTCGTCTGGATAGACGTTGGTCAAACCGCGGTTGGGGTCTGATCACCTATATCGATATCCAGAACATCTATAATCGTGCACCATCATCCATTCCTCAATTCGACCTGAATACGGGTGAGGTGACAGATAACGCTGCGCTGGGAATCCTCCCAACCATTGGAATTAGTGCTGAAATTTAATGCTCAAGGGTTAATTTGAACTCAGATAACAGGAAACAAGATCATGCAAAAAACAGCCAATAAAACAGCCCTTATCAGCAGTGTTGATGTTGCCAAAATTCTGGGTGTGAATGTCGCAACGGTAAAACGCTGGACAGATTCAGGAAAGCTGGATTGTGTCAAGACCGCCGGAGGACATCGGAAATTTCTCCTGCGACACCTGGCCGCATTCGCCATGGAGCATGAGAAATATGCCCAGCGCCTGTCACTTCTGCCGCTTGATAACCAGGTCAATCTGGAGCTGAGCGATCAAATTCTGAGAGCTGACATGGACCAGCTGATCCCCTTTGTCCTGAATCGGGCCATTTCTTGCGATCAGGATTCTGTCAAAACGGTCTTAAATGGGTTATACATGGTGAATCAGGATCTCGCTGCCATTTATGATGACCTGCTCACACCCTTATTGCATCGCATCGGCGAAATGTGGATGGATGGAAAATTGAGTGTTACCGAAGAGCATCTCGCTTCCCAGACCATTCGGGATGGTATTATCAAATTACAGGATATTGTGGTCAAAGAAGATCAGAACCTGGGGAAAGCCTTTGTGCTGACTTTTAGCGAAGAGCTCCATGATATTCCTGCCAAAATGGTTCAGCATCTTTTGGAAGTTCGCGGTTTTCAGGTGCTGTTCAGTGGCCAGAAGACCCCTGTGGGCGATACGGTAAGCGTCTTTGAATCCTATCACCCCGATCGGGTTTATCTATCCTCTGTCTATAATGAGGATGTGCTCAAAGGACAGGCTGAATTTGATGAACTGGTTGCCTTATGTAAGAAATATGAAACAAAACTCTATGGGGGTGGTGCAGGTCTGACTCAACTCAATACGAAAACAGATATCCCCATAACCGTCCTAAAAACTTTTAGAGACGTCATCTCGAAATGATCCAGCGCCGACCTTAGGAATATTTTTTCTGACAGCGGGGACAATAATGGGTGCCCCGTTGACCTACTTTGATCTTTTCTATCTCCCCATCACAAAAAAAGCAGAGTTGTTTTCCGCGGCCATAGACCTTCAGATTCTGTTGATAGCTGCCGATCTGCTCGCTGCCATGAGAAAAATTGATCACCGTGGTGCCCTGGGCTTCGATGCTGGCCAGTAAAATTGACTGGATGGCCGAATGCAAACGTTCAGCTGGTTTTCTGGGAATGGCAGAAGCCAGACTCAAGGGTTGAATGCCCGCCTGGAACAGAGCCTCATCCACATAGATGTTCCCTAGCCCGGCAACAAAGGTCTGATCCAGAAGCAGGGGTTTGATCAAGCGCTTTTTTTTGTGCAGCAGCTTGTAAAATGCCGAGGCGGTAAAATCTTCGGCCAGGGGTTCGGGACCCAGATGAGCCAGGTGGCTTTCAGGATTTAGGGTGTATTCCATCCGTCCGAATTTTCGCATATCCTGGAAAAAAAGACTGTTCCCGGATCGGAAATGGAGGATCACCGTCACATGTTTTTCAGGGAAGACCGGTGTCAGTTTGCCAGTCATGCGTAAATGGACAACGAGGCTTCCTTTTTCCAGATGGATCAGGATGTATTTGGCCCGCCGTTGAATTGACATCACGCGTTGTCCCACCAGATCATCATAACTCTCAATGGGCGAAAAGGCTTTCTCCCAGGGAACTTCCAGATCCACAATGGTCTCGTTAAGGATGGTATTCCGCAATCCCCTAACGACGGTTTCTACTTCAGGTAATTCAGGCATCACCATCTCCAGGCTCGGATTCGAGCAGAGGAATAAAGAAAATCACTTTAAAACGAGGCTGATCGGACAGTGATCTGACCCCATGATATTGGGGTGAATACGGGAGGCTTCCACCTGATCCTGGAATCGTTCACTCACCAGAAAATAATCGATACGCCAGCCCACATTGTTTACCCGGGCGTTGGCCCTGAAACTCCACCAGGTGTAGTAGCCCCGGGCATCCGGGTGTTCCTTGCGAAAGGTGTCCACATAGCCAGAATCAAGATAGCGATCGATCCAGACCCGTTCTTCAGGTAGAAATCCCGATGTCTTTTCATTGGGCTTGGGCCTTGCAAGATCGATATCCGTATGGGCTGTGTTGAAGTCGCCGACGATGATCACCGGCTTGATCTTCTCGGTCTCTCGAATATGTTCTTGAAGGGCCCCATAAAAGCGCAGCTTGTAGTCCAGCCGGTCCTGATCTTTCTGACCATTGGGGAAATACACATTGTATAGAAAAAATTTATCGTGTTCGGTAAGCAGGATCCTGCCCTCCCGATTGAAGGCCTCGCTGAGGATCTCTCTTTGAACCGAAAGGGGCTCCTTTTTACACCAGGTCGCCACACTGCTGTAGCCTTTGCGTTCTCCTGAATGGTAGTAAGCATGATATCCCAGTGGCCTGGTCAGGGTTTCGTCCAGTTGTTCAGGATGTGCCTTGGTCTCCTGAAGACACAGAACATCAGGGTTGTCCAAATTGAACCAGTCCCAGAATCCTTTTTTTACAACAGCCCGGATACCATTTACATTCCAAGATACAATTCGCATGCTAACTCCTTTATCCCGCTTCGTCAAATTTAGAGCTGATCGAATGGCTCGATAGGCTACCAAAATAGTCAGGATTCAGGGAAGTCACATTTTTTTATCCTGAGACTCTCATCACAGTGGGGCATTTGATTTTGAAGCGAAAGAACTATATTTTGACTTTTTCCAGAGGATCTCAGTGGAGCAGAAGTGCATAGATAGCAAACCGGCAGTCGTGGTGACATCCCGGGCAGAATGGAGACAATGGTTGTCACAGCACCATGCGACCGTCAGCGAAATATGGCTGGTTATATATAAAAAGCAGTCAGGGAAACAATTTATGACCAAAATGGACGCCCTGGATGATGCCCTCTGTTTTGGTTGGATAGATAGTCTGGTAAAAGGTATTGATGATGCGGTTTACATGCAAAAGTTTACACCGCGGAAAACGGATAGTCACTGGTCAGAGACAAATAAGCGTCGCGTGGCCTTTTTAGAAGCACAAGGTCTCATGAAGCCCTCTGGTCAGCTGCTTGTTGATCTGGCAAAACGCTCTGGGGAGTGGGACCTGAATCGGGACTTCCCCAAACAGATCGATATGCCTGAGGAGCTGATCCAGGAGCTGAACACCTTCCCGGAGGTTCAGTCTAAATGGGAAAGACTGGCACCTTCCCATCGCCGCCAGTACCTGCTTTGGATCACCATGGCCAAACGGGAAGCAACCCGCTTGAAACGAATAAAAAAAACCATTATTATGCTGAATTCTGGCCAAGCGCCAAGTATGTTGTGATCAATCAGGAGGTCGACCCATTATGTTGAAAAAATCACTGCTAATCACCTTGTCCATGGTCATGTTCTTCTCATGTGCCCCTCACCCTGAACCGCTTATGGAAGCAACCTCCCCGGCTGCCATCTCCGATCTGGAAATCGTGTCTAGGGAAGCATGGGGGTGGGTGCCGTTGACTGACAGCATTCCCATGCATTCCATCAAATACATTACCATTCATCATGGAGGGGAAGATTTCCCCGAGGATAAGGACGTCATCAAACACCTGATTGGTCTACAAGCCTGGAGTCGTTCCGATAAAAACTGGATAGATAATCCCTATCACTATATGATCGATTTGAAGGGCAATATTTATGAAGCCCGCCCCATAGAATTTCCCGGTGATACCAATACAGATTATGATGTGCGCGGACATGCCCTGATTTGCGTCATGGGCAATTATGAACACCAAATACTTTCAGAGACCCAGTTTGAGCAATTGGCCAAATTGACAGCTTCCCTGGCTGACAGCTATCATGTGGATGCTGACAATATCAAGAGCCACAAGGATTACACTGAGACCCTTTGTCCTGGGAAGGATATCTATCGTTATCTCGAGGATGGCAGCTTTCTGAAGCGAGTGGCTGAGCTGAGACAGTAGACCCTCTTTTCTCATGGCCATGCTGATAGGGTCACGATCACCATTGTCCTGGACGGGGACAATCCTGAAGGGTTCACAAGTTAGGAGCTCCTTTTGCCAGTGCTCAAGTACCATGCTCACTATTCGTGAAGAGAATCAAAGCTAAAAAAGGCAGATCAATCTGTGAAAAAGAAGGCCAGATATTTTAAACAATCCGGTGTCATACCCATGTATAAAGGAAAGGTCGTCCTGGTCACCGCCAGAGGCGGTAAACGCTGGATCGTTCCCAAAGGCTCCATCCCGTGGGAGTTGACCGCCCAGGAATCAGCTGCCATGGAAGCCCTGGAAGAAGGGGGTATCAAAGGCCAGGTGCTGCCTGAAGAGATCGGTACATATACCTATGAAAAATACGGCGGCCGTTACAAAGTAAAACTCTACTTCATGGAAGTAGAGAAGCTCAAAAAGAACTGGCAGGAAGAAGCCTTCCGGAAGCGCAAATCATTCACGCCCAAACAAGCCATTAAAAAAGTTGTCCCTGCAGCGGTGTCCAAGATCATGGCCAGATATTTTCATGAGAATCATCATCTGATCAAAAGCGCAAAGAAATCGTCAAAGAAGAAGAAAGAGAAAGCCTAGGGCCATGGAGGCGTCACCAATTGGTGTCTGGAAAGTAAGGGCGGTCAGGTATGTATCTGGAGCTGATGTGGTGACCATAGACCCGGCATTGCCAGGAATATTCATCTTCACCAAGGCACACTACAGCATGACCTGGATGCCCCAGGGAAGACTTCAACCGGACTATGAGGATATGTGGCACCCCAGCGATGCAGAGAAGGTTCAAAGCTACAATGCCATTGTCACAAACAGTGGTCACTATGAATACGTCGATGGAATATTAACCACCTGGGTTGAGGTGGCAAAAACACCAGCATTTGTGGGTGGCAAGGCCATCTATGAGTGTGATCTGAAGGGAGATGCCCTTCGGTTGGAGATCCTGGACAATCTGGCCCATGATGGAAGCCGCGATAGTTCCTATCTCAAGACTAAAACCGTGATATCACTTGAAAGAATTGAGTGAATATTGGAAATGAACAAGAAAAGCAAGTGGGAACAGATCTACGATGTAGTGAAGCAGATCCCTGCGGGAAAGGTCGCTACCTATGGCCAGATAGCCACACTGGCTGGATACTATCGCCAGGCCCGCCAGGTAGGCTATGCGCTGCATGCCGTGCCTTCAGATGACATCCCCTGGCATCGGGTGATCAATGCCCAGGGCAAGATCAGCCTCAATCTGGAAATGGGCGGCGCCGTTCAACGAAAGCTGCTTGAAAGTGAAGGGGTGGTGTTCACCGAGTCTCATGTCGTTCCATTGCGCCAATATCAATGGCAACCCACAGAGGACCCTCTAGGCTAGTCGCACTTTTTCTGTTTTAAAGAATTTATTCAGGTTAAATGGTAGCGTTGTCTAGCGATCTATGGATGCCGCCAGATTGACTATTGCAGATCAAATCTTTTTTGTCAAATGCCAGCCGTTCCCGTGCTCACATACATATACAGTCAGTTTGACGCCCTGCTCTTTTCTCAGGAGGCCAGCTCGCCGCAAGGCATCCCGCTCGGTGGCGTAGGATTCTTTCGGCTTGCCGTCTGATCCAAGGCAAACGGGGCAAGTTGCACTGGGAGTTTGGCGCTCAGCAGGGGATAGATGCCAGAATCCGCATTTGCTGCACTTATAGGGCACAACATCACTGTTCTGAAAGTTTTTGTTGGCATATTTGGCTGCGCTTTGTGCCTCAGCCTTGCTGTCATACTCAGATAATGGGCGACCAGTCTTGCTGGTCTTACATGTCGGGCTTTTTCGGCTCAAGGGCTCTCCAATGATAAAGCGAAATATACATTCTCAGATCAACAGAACCGATGACCATTATCACAAAAAAACGGGGACTTTCGCCCCCGTTTTATATCTCAGCAGGTAAATCAGATCACTGGCCGCTTGTATCCGCCTTCAATCTGGTGATGGCATCCTGCAATGTCCGTGTTTCTCTGGCCATGGGCGCCAGGCTGGCCAGGCGATTAACCCATTCCTCGCCATCTTCAACATTTTCAGATTTGACATACGCCCGGGCGATCTCATAGGCCATTTGGGCATTATTGGGGGCTTCCATACTCAGGGGCAGCAGAATTTCCAGGGTCTTGTCCGTGTCATCCAGGAGGTCGTTCCAGATAGATGCAACTTTGACCTTGTCCATGAGCTCCATATCCTCCCGGCCATGCTTGAAGGCGTTCTCCATGTACCGGCGGGCCGATGCTTCATCCCCCAACTGATCATACATCTGGGCGATCTGTAGATAAAGATCGATGTAGGTGATGGGGATGGTCTCATCCGGCACCAACTCATCCATGCGATGCATGACATCCAGGGCCTTATCCCGGTTTTCCGCATTGTTGAGACCATACTCATAGACCAGCTGCAAAAAGCCCTTGCGATAATTTTGAAGCAAGCGCTGGACATTGGGTGGATAATAAACGTCTGGATTGTTAAGATTGGTATAGCGATAGGTATTCACAATCTTATCGTACATGATTTCTTTGTCTATGCTCATGCCCACTTTGTATGGCATAAGCTGATATGCTTGCCCATCCATGCGCAGATAATTTTCAAGTCCGATCTGATTGCTGGGAGAGACCGTGACGGCGAAGTAAATGGGCTGTTCCCATTCATTGATCCTCAGAATCTCATAGATCATGATATCCTGGACCCTCAGACCACCTCGCAGTTTACCCGTCTCAGGATTGGTCTGGCGGGAAATGGTGGGTTTCAGGTTCCAGCGCAGGCCGGAAGCCCCCTCCTCAAGTGTGCCTGTTTCAGGCCTATCATAAGACTTGGCTGGCGCCGGGATGTACATTTCCCGTTCCTCCCAGGGATAGAGTCCCATGCCTTCGATCTCTTCATCTGAGAGACTGATAGGAACAGGTGGATCCATTTGCTTTAATTGCTTGATGTACCAAGGTGTATTCAACAAACTAAGATTTACCACGCGAACATCCTTGCGGATTCCTTCCACTTCCTGGAGATACCAGAGCGGAAAAGTGTCATTGTCCCCATTGGTGAAGATGATGGCATTGTGGTCACAGGTGTTCAACAGATTGTAAGAATATTCCCAGGCCACGTAGTTACCGGTGCGGTCATGGGTATGATAATTGGCCCTCAGCATGTTCATGGGAACAATGAGGAATAAGACTGCTATTGCCGCTGAATAGATCGCCGGAGAGCCTTTTTTCCACTCCTTCAGTTTTTCCAGGAGAGCGGCAGCACCGATCCCGATCCAGATGGCAAAGGCATAAAACGAGCCTACATAGGAGTAATCTCGATCCCTGGGCTGGGGGTCATCCTGGTTCAGGTAGAGCAGGATGGCAAAGCCGGTGAGCATGAATAAGGCCAGAACCGAAAAAGCTCGTTTTGAATCCCTGCTGAAATGATGACCCATTCCCGCCAGTCCCAGTAGGAAAGGCAGGCCCCAGAGTTGGGATATGTCGGCTTTGTCACCGATCCGACCCCAGAACTGCCATTTGAAATACCGGATATACATGTGATTGATCTGATAGCGCCAGAAGAAATCCGAGCGGGAGGTATAGCCATTTACAACGGCACTTAAATTTGATATCCGCTGATTGACCTCGCGGCCGCTGATCTCCACCACAATCTGGTCGCCGTTGACGTTGGTGATGGTACCGATCTTGCCCGTACTATTGACCTTCACCACCCGGCCTGGTACAGCCGTGTTTCTGTTCAAAGGATTTTCACCCCAACGATCGCGATAGAATACAGGATAACTGCCATATTGCTCGCGTTCCAGGTAGGAAACAGCCCGAGCGACCGTTTCAGGATCATTCTCATCGATGTTGGGATCCTGGGATGAGCGAATGAAAATGGTTTGATAAGAGGTGAAACCCACCAGAACCAGCATGAAGGCCATGATCCCCAAACGCAGTTCAACCGCACGGGATCTCCAGATGGCCGGTGCAAAATAGATCAACACCACCAGACCGATGATGCTCACGGTAAACGTGGCTCCAATGGCGGAGACAGCGTTGTCCGTATTGAGCAGACCACCCATAACACTGGCCAGCTTTGGCATCCCTTTGATGATGCCCACAGCGATACCCAGATAAGCAGCTCCTGCAGCAGCCATGAGCAGGGTCTGCTTCCAGAAACGTTTTCTGCGATCTGCTTTGAAAACCTGGGACAGACCGTAAAGCCCTCCTCCGGTGATGACGGAAAAGATCAGACCCATGGTCATCAATTTTGCGTTGCGATCACCATCTGCCATGCGCAGATACTCAGTTGACGTTGCAGGCAAAGCCATCTCAATAGCCACCATGAGGGAAATGGCCATGATGCCAATTACAGCCAGCATATTGACCATCATTTCAACCCCGTCTTCTTCAGGATTGAGCTTGGTATACATGATCAGAGCGATAAAGGGAATGGTAAGCAAATTGAGCATATGCACGGAAATGGCCAGCCCCATCATATATGAAATGATGAGGATATAGCGGGATCCGGCAAACCCTTCATCCACCTTTTCAGACCATTTCAGGATCAACCAGACCACAATGGCGGTGAAAAAGATACTCATGGAATAGACTTCGGCCTCCACCGCATTGAACCAGTGACTGTCTGAAAAGGCGATGGCCATGGAACCGATAAACCCGCCACCATAAGCGATCCATTTGTCCGCGGCATCCTTGACAGGACCACGCCATTCCACTACCAGCCGGGCAATGATCAGGAACAGGAACATATTGGCAAAGGCCGTGGCAATGGGCGACAACATATTGATACGATAGGCAATGGTATGGAACTGAGGTTCATTCAAAACGGGGTCCAGGGCTGCGCCACCGACAAAAGGCAGAATGGAAATAACTCGACCCAGGAGCAGGTAAAGCGGGGAACCTGGAGGGTGGGGCACGCTCAGCGTGTGCGACACGGCGATGAATTCACCACAATCCCAAAATGATACGGTGGGTGCCATGGTGTCCAGATAGACCAAAAAAGTGAAGATGAAAACAAAGGCAGCTACCAGCGATTTCACCATGTCACGGGGTTTGAGAAAGTCCATTATCGATCCTTTTTTCATGTCTTCGGGTGAGAACCCGGTCAAAACTTTGTATTGATTTACGATTTTTGAACTGGAAGGGGAGACCTGCTCCCAGCCTGCTCATATTCTTTGTTTTCAATATCTTCCCCATCCTCAAGAGAATAAGGCCGAGCAATATATGCGTATTGAAGTCCGTTGCCAACATGATGTTCCCTGCCGCTAAGGGGCATTGGAATCAAAAAGGGTCCGGAAAAATCCAGACCCTTGGAGGGAAATCTATGACAGCAACTGATCACTTGATCAGAAGCATCTTGAGGACATCATGGTGCGCCCCAGCCTGGATATGAGCCAGATATAACCCGGCGCTCATGGGGATCCCATCAGCAGAATGCCCGTCCCAGATCAGCTCGTAATGTCCGGCGACCTGTTGTCCGTTCATGAGGGTCTTCACCTGACGGCCCTGAACATCAATGATGTGGATACTCACTGTTTCGCGCGCAGGAAGATCAAAGGCAAGAGTTGTTGAAGGGTTGAAAGGGTTGGGGTAATTGGGATAGACACGAAATACCTGTGGAATGGTCAGGTCCCGGATGGTTACATCCTGGACTTCACCATCCCGGTATGCCACCTGTAGATCCAGGATCTCGAGATCAGAGTCCATTTCACCGAGGTTGAGTTCACTCAATGCCCTGGATCCATCCAGAACATAGGCAATCAATTGTGACGTTTCACCCGAAGATGAGCTCGCTACGTGGTAAGCCTCATCCATGGTTGCGTTGAAATGGCCGCGGTAGGAAAGCATGATGGCATGAACTGGCTGCACTGAAAGCAGCTGGAGCTGTTTGCCATTGTGAGATGCCAGTGCTTCAGAGCTTCCCGAAGATCGAGCCATCTGATCACCCATGATAAAATTCACCAGGAGGACCAGGTCGCCAATATCAACCACGGTATCCCCATTGACATCGCCACAGAAAAGTTCAGACTCGGTGGGGGTTTCCCCCTGACCCAGAATCATTCCGACCATGCGGACAATATCCTGAACATTGATTTGGGTATCAGCAGTGACATCCCCAATGATGCTCCCGGCGATCTCCATATTGGGTAGCTGGATAAAATCAAGCCAGGCTGCGTCAGAGCCAGAAGAACCGCTGAAATTCTTTTTGTATCGCCAGATCAGTTCATGATCGCCCGCCGCCAGATCATAGGAGTAGGAGGTCCAGGGAATATCCCCTTCCCAAAGGTTGACCTGGTTTCCGTCTACCAGAAAAACCAGACCATCTCCACCCGTCTGGGAGGAGACGCGATAGAAAAAGCTCACTGACGATGCCTCATCCATATGGATCTGGAGACTGAGTTCAGAATTCTGATTGTTCTCAATGGCTCCGGAGCGGGCAGCGTAGCTCCCTTCAAAGCCATTGAAAGGATCAATGGTCCAGTCCTGATGCCCTGACATCAACCAGTCAAAACTGTCAAAATCGCCGGATTCAAAATCTTCAATGATCAATCCAACGGCCAGATCAAAGACCCCGGAGACCTCGTAATTGTTATCGCCCTGTAGTGACCAGGCAAATTCAACCAGATGACCTGCTGGTGTGGCATATTGGGTTGAAATTTGAAACTGACAGGAATCAATGCTTCCGCTCAACAGCTCCAGCAACGAAACGGTCCCATTCAAGACCTCAACAAATGGGTCTGAAGTGTTTAGCTCCAGGGTCACGTTGCTCAGATCCGAGCCTCCAAGATTGTTCAGGCACAATGCCAGATTGGCCTGCTCTCCCCGATCCAGACGGCCGTTATGATCATCCATGACCAGTATCTCATCGAGGGTTAGTTCAGGTGCATGCAAGGTCAGGTTAAAACGAGCCTCCCAGGCTTGCAGGCCATTATCCAGACTGACATCAGCCATGACCTGGTAACCGTCTGGTGCATTTGTTTCCACAAAGCAGGCAAAAGGACCCAGGAGCAAGGTACTGTCTGCCATCAGCGAGGCTGCAGATACGGAATCCGAAAGGATGGTGAGATAAGGATCATCAATAAAGATACGGGCATTGACCATTTCACTGGTCTCTGAACCCACATTGCGAATGGTCACATAGAGATCAACCAGCTCGCCAAAATCCAACTGGCCATTTCCATTGCCTTCCATGTCATCATCGATGCTGTGACCCTGGCCAATGAGATAGGGCCCGTCGGGAGCGATGATCATAAGTTCTCTTTGCCAGGGGATCAGGTTCTGACCGGTGATGGTCAACAGACAGGTGTCAATTTCGTTCAGGGCTTCAAAGTTAAGGGAAACGGTTCCCAACAGAGACGTTGCACCGGCATCCAGAAGCTGTCCATTTTTGCTCAACGCGACGGTACCATGGGTCAGGTTTGGTGTGCCGACCTGCAATTCAGATGCACCGAGAATAAGGACTTCCGGTGCAGAGACCCCTGAGATCTCCTGAGGGGTTCGGCTGCGCAATGGCATGCTGGGGTCCCCAAAAACGTGCCAGGTGGCATACATGTCAAATCCATCATTGCCATACTCATCGATCATCTGAGCGGACGCTGCAAACATGGAAGCGCCAATACTGAAGTGGGTGTCTTCAACCAGGAGATCCACAAATTCATCTTCGGCACACATGGGGGGCGCCCATGATTGATTGATGGTTGAGCCATAGAAGGCCACGGCGCCCCTTTGATCCTCAGGACTGCCCGCTCTCAACCAGCTCTCTGCAAAACAGGTTGTCGCCTGGAAGTTTCCATTGACGCAGGCAACCGAAAAGATAACTGGCAGTTTACCAGTGTTACTTAATGCATTTACATTGGAATTTGAGAAACCTGTGGTGGACCAGGCTGTGTTGGATCCATGGCCCACATAATTGATCAGCCCCCGGCCCTCATTGACGGCTGTCGTCACCATGGATGCGTTGGCGGAAGGGTCATAGATCTGATTGACAGGTTCATATCCGTAGCCCAGAAGATCCGTTCGAATATTATTCATGTGCTGGATGTCAGATTCCCCATCATCTCCAATACCAGCACCTTCATCAGATGCCAGACCAATGGCCTTGGCGTACCAGTCAGCCTCAGGATCGGGCATGGATTCGTAGCTGATGATCTTTGCTACCTGGGTTTCAATGTGGAGCAGGTTATTCCCAGATAAACGACCCACAAAGATATCAGGATATTGGTCCCCATTGCCGCCATCCAGTAGGGCATAGGATGGGTCAGAGGCGGCCCCATCAGCTGTAGCCGGCGTCACATCCGCGGCATCTCCAATGAGCAGCAGGTGGGTAAGTCCGGCAGGGGAATCATAGTAGGATTGAACCGTATTCAGGATGGCAGATGCGGAATTCCCAACTTCTGAGACCCTGAGCAGCTCCACATCAAGACCTCGAATCCGCTTCCATCTGATCAGGGGCAGAACGGCATCCTCATAAACATCCGCTGTGATTATTAGCATACGGCCCATCTCTGTGGGCAGGTCATACAGCGCAGAGTTTTGCTCGTAATTGATAAAATGCTGCTTGTACAAGGCCGTAAATCCCCGATCCAGTGATGTGCTGGGCCGGTGCTTTAAGCCCTGGGTGGCCGGACCAGCTGGTGTCATTGTCAGACGCAGGTCTGTGTACACGCGGAGTATTTGGGTGACAGGGTTGTAACGGAAAGGATGAATTTGAACCACACTGCCTCGAATCTCGCGCATGACGTAGGGTTTGCCCAGGGCGGCAATGGATTGAGGATAAAAGGCGTCCTGCCCATACTCAGGGCCTTTCACAAAGGGCACGGAGGCCGGATTGATATCCCTGGTCAAGTTGCCTTTGGAGGGGAGCAGATTTTTGACTGGAATATCCTCATAGGCCAAAACCTCTATTTCAAGACGCATATCCTGATCGTCTGGTATGACGACTGAACGGTATAATTTGGGTAGATCTGGTGCACCCGCTTTCAACAGGGGGGTCATTTCGGGTGCTGAAATGAGAGAATGACTTTCTCCATTCAGTTCAATGGCATCGTGGAAATATCCGGACAATTGAATCCGCATGTTCACTTGAGAACCAGACTGCTGAATTGATATCTCCGGGGCCGTTTCAGTTTCAGATGTGAGCCCCTGCCACTGGGATCCCCAGGCAAAGCTTGATATAAATAGTACGACAGGAAGTGAGTAGGTGAGAAAATGGCGGAACGATTTCATGTTAAATCCTCAAGTGATTTTCATGGTAAGAATGATTATGCAGGACCAGTTTAACAAGTACCTCACAACATCCTCTTAAAAAATGTATAACGCTGATGACTGGTCCGAAACTAATCCTGTTTGCCCTGAATCTGACGATCGCGCTTTTTTACCCGATACAAGGTGTATTGCTGCCAGGTGAGCAGTGAACCCAGAAAAGCCCAAAAAAGAGATTGTTTTCGATCTGCAGGATCAATGATGGCACTGATCAGGAAGGCAGAAATTGCGATCAGTCCAATGATGACCCGTGTGAAGCTTCCCTGCTCAAAGGTAAACTTCATTTGCTTTCCCTGTTTGTTTGGAGGGCATAGAGGGCAATGGATGTGGCCATGGCAGCATTCAGCGATTCACCTTTGCCTTTGCGTTCAATTACCAGGGTTTGACATTTTTCCAAAAGGGTTGCGTCCACGCCGTGGGCTTCAGACCCGACGATCAAACAAAGCCCGCCTGCTCGGAGCGACACCTCGTGAAGGGTAGTGCCGCTCATATGCAGGGCTGCCAGTTGGCCGCCCTTTTCCATCCATTCATCACAAGTCTGGTTCAGGTCGCTGGTTTGATGGATCTGGAGATGACCCAGGGCACCCATGCTGCTTCTGACCACTTTGGGGCTGTAGGGGTCTACACAGCCGGGGCTGAGTAAAATGTGTTTTATACCAAACCAGAGTGCACTGCGGAAGATGGTTCCCATATTCCCGGGATCTGCAATTCGGTCCAGTGCCAGGATAAGGTCGGTTTCTGACGGTTCAGGAAGTAATGAGGCGCCTGGAATTTTGGCGACACAGATGATTCCCTGTGGATTACGACTGTCTGTGATCTGTTCCAATTGAGTCTGATTTGCTTCATATACGGTGAGATTTTCGGGAATGGAAAGTTTGTCAAACCCTTTCAGAATGATTACGGATACAATTACCAGATCAGATCGGAAAGCCTCTTCGCAGAGACGGATTCCTTCCAGGAGGAAAAGACCTTCCTGTTTTCTGTACTTGCCCTGTTTAAGTGCCCTGAAGCGGCTGGTTTGGGCTTTGGATAATATGTTTGGCATGGTGATCAAACCATTATTGCCCACTTATAACCCTCTTGACAACTTGATCAAAGGGGACTTCTGCCTGGTCACCCGTGCTGAAATCCTTGAGTTGGACCACACCCCGGGCAAACTCATCATCGCCCAAAATGGCCACAAATCTGGCTTCCTGGCGATTGGCCTCCCGCATCTGGGCTTTCATGCTGCGCCGGAGCGTATCTGAATCGCAACTGAGACCAGCCTGACGCCATTCTTGAATCAGCTTGGGGGCTTTGATGCGAAGATCGTCGCCTGGAACCACCAGAAATAGATCCAGCCCTGCATCAACATCCAGGGGCTTGACAGCCTCTATGACCAGAAGCAGTCGCTCGATTCCAGAGGCCCATCCAATTGCTGGCACGTCGCTTCCACCCAACTCATGAACGAGGTCGTTATATCGGCCGCCACCGCAAATGGCATCCTGGGCACCCAGGGCATCACTGGTGAATTCAAAAATGGTATGGGTATAATAATCCAGTCCCCGCACCAGCAGATCATCCTGTACGTAAGGGATATTCATGGCCGATAACATGGTCAGGACCTGATCGTAATGTTCAGTTGAGGCGGCGTTCAGGCATTCTCTGATCTTGGGGGCATCTTTGACGAGCTCCTTGTCGTTGGGCGCTTTGCTGTCTAAAATTCGTAAAGGATTGGTCTCAAAACGATGCTGGCTGGTCTCTGAAAGTTCGCTCAAATGGGGCCTTAAATAATCCTGGAGTGCAGCACGGTAGTTGGCGCGGCTCTCATTGTCACCCACGCTGTTGATCTTCAAGGTGACGGACTGGGCAATTCCCAGATCATTCAGAATGGTCTGAAACAGGGCGATCATCTCAACATCCTGTTCCGGGTAGCCAGAGCCGATGGCTTCGGCTCCAAACTGCCAGAACTGGCGATAGCGGCCCTTTTGAGGTCGCTCCTGCCGAAACATGGGCCCTTCATACCAGAGCTTCTGGACGGGCGAAACCTGCTGCAGGTTGTTTTGTATGTAGCTGCGCACCACACCGGCAGTCAATTCCGGGCGCAGGGTCAGCGAGCTGCCGCTCATATCCTGAAAGCTGTACATTTCCTTGGAGACGATATCCGTGTCTTCTCCCACGCCTCGGGCGAATAATTCGGTCTTCTCAAAAATGGGGGGTCGGACCTCACCAAAGGCATAGCGATGCATCACGTCCTGAACAATTTTTTCCAGGGCTTGCCACTGATTGGCCTCTGCAGGTAGAATATCGTTGACACCTTTGACACGTTGAACTTTATCAGACATGGAAAAACACCTTATAATTTTTCACTAAAACATGCTCCAGCAATATAGAATCCAGCACAACTGATGCCGACCTTTTCTGTTTGATCTACCAGGAATAAAAAAGCAACTGGGTGCGTGTTATGATAGAGAAATAAAATAAAGCCTAAATAATTGATATTTCTATTCGATATTGTCAGAAAATGACCTGTGGTCCAAATGAA
>JGI10211J34971_10001863_pt1 | contig 17333 bp, 18 predicted proteins | sample Etolagsediment_FD_34971 | JGI IMG/M metagenome (IMG submission 34971) | reverse complement strand
GGCAATAGTAATATTACAGGTGGAACTTGGGTAAGTGCTAATGATGATTCTGCAGTTGAATATAATGTTGGTATTGGAACAAGTTTTACAACAACTGGTGGTGACTTGAAGAACACAACATTACTTGCTGCAAACAATCCATCAGGAAAGCAAGCATCATCTACGGTTGCATTTAATCCAACTACTGCAAGAAGATCTTATATTGCACAAAACATTGATTCTAATGATAGTAATATTTTTGCTATTATTGTAGAAAATTTATCTGATAATAGTGAAACAGATATTTACAATGCATTTCAGTGGAGAGAAACTAGGTAATTTTTATGAGTAGTGATGTATATCTAGGCAATCCCCTTCTAAAGAAGGCGAATACCCAAATCCAATTTACCCAAGAGCAAGTTGAGGAATATCTGAGGTGTAAAGACGACCCAGTATATTTTGCTCATAACTATGTGAAGATTGTGACTCTTGACCATGGTCTTCAACCCTTTAGAACTTATGACTTTCAAGAGAAGTTAATCAATAATTTTCATAACCACAGATTTAACATCTGCAAGATGCCGCGACAGACTGGTAAGTCTACAACGTGTGTATCATATTTACTTCACTATGCTGTCTTTAATGACAGTGTAAACATCGGTATCCTAGCGAACAAAGCATCAACAGCAAGAGAACTGTTAGCACGTTTAGCTACTGCGTATGAAAACTTACCTAAATGGATGCAACAAGGTGTTATAGTATGGAACAAAGGTAATATCGAACTGGAGAATGGATCAAAGATTCTGGCTGCTTCTACATCTGCAAGTGCTGTCCGAGGCATGTCATTCAATATCCTCTTCCTCGACGAATTTGCATTCGTTCCGAACCATATCGCAGATGCCTTCTTTGCCTCTGTTTATCCTACTATTACTTCCGGTAAAAGCACGAAAGTAATTATAGTTTCAACGCCTCACGGCATGAACCACTTCTATCGAATGTGGCATGATGCTGAGAAGGGTAAAAATGAATATGTTCCTACAGATGTTCATTGGTCTGAAGTTCCAGGCAGAGACTCCAAGTGGAGAGAACAAACAATTGCTAACACATCAGAACAGCAATTCAAGATTGAGTTCGAGTGTGAATTTCTTGGTTCTGTCGATACTCTGATTGCACCATCAAAACTTAGAACGTTAGTGTACGATTCTCCCATTAAGCAAAATGCAGGTTTAGATGTATATGAGGAATCTCAACCTGCCCATGATTATGTCTGTACTGTTGACGTAGCAAGAGGTGTTGGAGAAGATTATTCTGCCTTTGTAGTTGTAGATATTACACAGTTTCCGCATAGGGTGGTTGCTAAGTATAGAAATAATTCAATCAAACCAATGCTATTCCCAAATCTAATTTGGGAAGTATGTAAAAGTTATAATGAAGCATTTATATTATGCGAAGTAAATGATATCGGTGACCAGGTGGCATCTATTCTACAATATGACCTTGAATATCAGAACTTACTGATGTGCTCTATGAGAGGTAGAGCAGGACAAATTGTAGGGCAAGGTTTCTCTGGTAAAAAGACGCAGTTGGGTGTTAAGATGTCCAAGACTGTGAAGAAGGTCGGTTCACTCAACCTAAAGACCATGATTGAGGAGAACAAGTTACTTTTCAATGATTATGAAATCATATCTGAATTGACCACTTTTATTTCAAAGCATAACTCATTTGAGGCGGAAGAAGGATGTAATGATGACCTTGCAATGTGTCTTGTAATCTATGCTTGGTTGGTAGCACAGGATTACTTCAAAGAACTGACTGACCAGGATGTTCGTAAGAGATTATATGAAGAGCAGAAGAATCAAATCGAACAGGATATGGCACCTTTTGGGTTTATGGATGATGGTTTAGGAGATAATAGTTTTGTAGATGATGATGGAGATAGATGGTTCAATGGATCTGAATATGGGGAGACAGCAGGCGGTATGGATTATATGTGGCGGTACTGATGGACTTCGATGGTCAACTAAAACTAGGTCACCTATTATTTGCTGATAGGAAGTGTAGAACCTGTGGGGAGATAAAAAATCTAGTAGAAGGGTTTTATAGAACTAGAAAAAATAGAGGACCAGTAGCATCATCATATTCATATGAGTGTAAGGAGTGTACAATAAATAGAGTCAAGGAAAATAAGAGAAAGACTGACCCGTTTGTAGACTGGAGTTACCCAGACTGGTAGTCACGTCATGTTTCCCCACTGAAAATATAGGTTTGAATAAATATTTTTAGTTAAACTGAGATTTACGGAGAAAAACATGGCGACTCCTCAATTATCTCCTGGTGTATTAATCAGAGAAGTTGATCTAACTGTTGGAAGAGCTGATAATGTTTTAGATAATATTGGAGCAATTGCGGGTCCCTTCGCAATCGGTCCTGTGGATGAGGTTGTTCAAGTAAACAGTGAAGTAGAATTCATCGATACATTCGGTAAGCCTAAGAGCACCGATGCACAGTATGAATACTGGATGTCTGCTTCTTCTTACCTTTCATACGGTGGCGTATTGAAGGTTGTAAGAACAGGCGGCACTACTCTGAACAATGCTAACGCAGGCGTAGGTATTGCATCAACAAACGCACTTCAAGTTCTGAACTATGATGACTATCAGAACAATCATGAGAGTGCTACAGATTTCACATGGGCTGCCAAGAACCCTGGTTCTTGGGCTAACGGTCTGAAGGTTTGCGTTATCGATGATTTGGCAGACCAAACAATCGGTATCAACACAACTAACCTTTCTGATTCAGGTGCTCAAATTGGTTACGGCGTAACTGCTTCACTGAGTGGAGTTGTCATTCCTGGTTCTGGTACAACAGCATCTTTCACTGGATATCTCAAGGGTATCATTACTGGTGTTAGCACTTCTACCGCTGGACAATCTACGATTGACGTTAAAGTTGTTTCTCGCGTAGAAACAGTTGGTAGCGGTTCAACAGAAACTAAGATCAACTATCAAGAAGGCACAGCATTTGCTTCTTTCGATACTGCTGATAGTCTGGTATTCGTCAACAACGCAGGTATCAATACCGGCGGTTCTGCAACAGCAGCGATCACCCCAAGTAGCGTAGTTGACTGGTATGACCAGCAGACTTTAGGTCTGAATAATTCAACCGTCTACTGGAAGTCTCTTGCACCTAGACCAACCTCTAACCTCTACTCTACACAGAGAGCAGGTGAAGGTGATGCACTTCACGTTGTTGTTGTGGATGATGATGGTGATGTAACAGGTATTCAGGGCAACGTTCTTGAGAAGCACATCAATCTTTCTAAGTCACTTGATGCAGTTTCAACTGTAAATTCCCCACAGAGAATTTACTATAAAGAGTATATTGCAGAATTCTCTAAGAATGTTTATGCTGGGTATAATCCTTCCCAAGCACAAGATTTGAACTGGAGCACTGTACCACGTTCGACTGGTTTCTCCTCTGGATATACTCCAATTACTACTGGAGATGGTCTTTGGGGTCAAAATGCACAAGGCGTCACCTTTAGTGCAATAGGCAATATAACTTATTCTCTGACTGGTGGCGGAGATTACTCCAACTCTGGTGGTTTTGGGGCAACATTAGGTGCTCTAAAAACTTCTTACCAACTCTTTGAGAACAAGGATGAAGTTGAAGTTGATTATCTGATCATGGGTCCTGGTCTTGGTAATAAGTCTGAATCTCAAGCAAAAGCAAACTATCTGATTGCTCTCGCAGAGCAAAGACAGGATTGCATGGCATTGATCGGACCTCATAGAGCAGACTTGGTTAACGTAACCAACACTTCAACTCAAACAGACAATCTGATTGAGTACTACACACCTCTGACATCTTCTTCATACGCTGTATTCGACAGTGGTTATAAGTATACCTACGATAGATTCAATAATGAATTCCGTTACATTCCATGTAACGCAGACGTTGCTGGTATGCTGACTCGTACTGCGATTGTTTCCTATCCATGGTATTCTCCCGCAGGACAAAGAAGAGGTGTTTTGAGAAACGCTGTCAAACTGGCATATAATCCAACCAAGGCACAAAGAGATAAACTGTATCCTAACAGAATCAACTCTTTCATCACCAAGGCTGGTCAAGGTACATTCCTCTTCGGTGATAAGACTGCATTGTCTTATGCATCTGCTTTCGATAGAATCAACGTTAGAAGATTGTTCCTCACTGTTGAGCAAGCACTTGAAAAAGCAGCACAAGCTCAACTCTTTGAATTGAACGATGAACTGACAAGATCCAACTTTAGAAATATTGTTGAACCTTATCTCCGTGACGTTCAAGCAAAGGGCGGTGTTTATGGTTTCTTGGTTGTTTGTGATGAGACGAACAACACTCCTGATGTCATTGATAACAATGAGTTCAGAGCAGATATCTTCTTGAAACCAACCAAGTCTATCAACTACATCACCCTGACCTTCGTTGCTACACGCACAGGCGTTAGCTTTGAAGAAGTCGCAGGTAGAGTTTGATCTAAAAAATACTAACTATCTACCATAAGAGGAAAAAACAATGGCAACAAGAGCAAACAAAAATCTTTCACAGTTCAAGTCTAGACTGATTGGTGGCGGTGCTCGCCCCAACTTGTTTGAAGTAGAACTTACCGCCTTCCCTGGCGGTATTGGTTGGGATGCTGAAACCTTCCAGTTTATGTGTAAGGCAGCAGCAATCCCTGCTTCAAACATCGCGTCAGTTGATGTTCCTTTCAGAGGACGTATCTTCAAGGTTGCTGGTGATAGAACCATCGATCCTTGGACCATCACTGTTATCAATGATGAGAACCAAGCAATCCGCCGTGCATTTGAGCAGTGGGTTGAACTGATGGCACGTCTTGACAACAACATCGGTGCTACACAACCAGCAGCGTATATGTCTAACGCTACTGTCTATCATTTGGGTAGAGGCAGCACGATGGCTTCCATCAACAACGAAGGTGAAGAGAACGTCATCATCGCACAATATCAATTCATTGATATCTTCCCCACCAACGTTTCTCAGATCGATCTCTCTTATGAGAATGGCGATCAGATTGAGGAGTTTACAGTAGAATTCCAGGTCAACAACATCCTGGCAAGTTCTTCTGGTCCTACTACTCAGGCACTTGAGAACGGTGATGGCGGTAGTTTGAATGACGCAGGCGGTCAATAATTAATAACTAAATAGGGTATACAGGAGTATACCCTAGAAAATAAATCATGGCGTCAAGATTATTTGGATTCTCAATTGAGGATGCCGAAAAACAAACACCAACTACAGTATCCCCTGTCCCCCCTAATAATGGGGACGGGGTTGATTATTATTCAAGTAGTTGTGGTTTTTTCGGTTCCTACCTTGATATTGAAGGCATTTACAGAACAGAATACGATCTAATTCGTAGGTATAGAGAGATGTCACTTCACCCCGAAGTTGACACTGCGATTGAAGATATTGTAAACGAAGCAATAGTATCAGATACAAATGAAAGTCCAGTTGATATTGAACTTTCAAAACTCAATGCCAGTGATGGTATAAAGACAAAAATTCGTAAAGAATTCAAGTATATTCTCGATCTTTTAGATTTTAATAATAAGGCACACGAAATCTATAGAAATTGGTACATTGATGGTCGCCTTTATTATCATAAAATCATCGACTTAAAGAAACCTGAAGAGGGTATTCAAGAGTTGCGTTGGATTGACGCAATGAAGATGCGATATGTAAGAAAGCAAAAGAAGAAACCTGGTGAAGATGGTTCTTCAGTTAGAAGTTTTAGAGAAGAGCAAGATGCTTCTACTTACGATTTTCCTGATATTGATGAATTCTTTATTTACAATCCAAAAGGTTCATATCCATCTAGCAATCCTTTAACAAACCAACAGGGTGATAAAGGAATCAAAATGACCAAGGATTCTGTTGCCTATTGTACTTCTGGTCTTGTAGACAGAAACAAAGGCATCACACTTTCTTATCTTCACAAGGCAATCAAAGCACTCAATCAACTCCGAATGATTGAAGATGCTCTGGTAATTTACAGACTTTCAAGAGCACCAGAACGTAGAATTTTCTATATTGACGTTGGTAATCTTCCTAAGGTAAAGGCAGAGCAATATCTGCGTGACGTTATGCAACGTTATAGAAACAAACTTGTATATGATGCACAGACCGGAGAGATCAGAGATGACAAAAAATACATGTCAATGCTTGAAGATTTTTGGTTGCCTCGCAGAGAAGGCGGAAGGGGAACAGAAATCTCAACTCTGCCAGGAGGCCAAAATCTTGGAGAAATCACTGATATTGAATACTTTAAGAAGAAACTATACAGAGCACTCAATGTTCCACCCTCAAGAATGGATGGAGAAGGTGGGTTTAACCTGGGGAGATCTTCTGAAATCCTAAGAGATGAACTGAAGTTCACTAAGTTTGTTGGGCGTTTGAGAAAGAGATTCTCAAATATGTTCAATGATATGCTGAAAACTCAGTTACTTCTGAAGAATATTATTACTCCAGAAGATTGGCAGAATATGAGTGAGTATATTCAATATGACTTCTTGTATGATAACCACTTCTCTGAACTAAAAGATGCTGAACTGATGAATGAGAGAATGACTCTTCTTCAATCTGCAGAACCATATATTGGTAAGTACTACTCACAAGATTTCATTCGTCGTCAGGTTCTTCGTCAAACTGATATGGATATTATTGAGCAAGATGAGTTGATGAAGAAAGAAATTGAGGCTGGTCTTTATCCAGATCCTTCAACAATTGATCCAGCAACAGGATTACCATTTGATGCAGCAGCAGGAGGAGGAGGATCTCCTGATCCAACGGCACCAGCAAATTTAGGTAAACCTCAAGTTGAACCATCACCAGATGAAGGTGCAACTGAAGCACCTCAAATTCCTAAGGGTGGTGAGATATAAATACCTGTAGTTAATTACTAATATTTTTTCAATGGATGATCTTTTAGATATGATTATTGCTGACGAATCTCCGTCTCAGATCAGTGATACAATTAAGGATTTACTCTTCGCAAAAAGTGCAGCAAGAATTGATTCTGCCCGTCCTGTTCTTGCCAACGGCATTTTTGGTGAAGATGAAATCGAAGTGGAAGATTCCGAAGCAGAAGAAGATATAGAATAATTATAAATAAAATATATCAGTATTAATACAATGTCCAGAGCATTAATTATAGAAAATGAAATTGCAATTCCAACTCTTGCTGGTTCTGCAAATTCTTTTGGTTCTGCAACAGTAGTTAGAGTCGTTAATGTTTCTGGTTCTTCTGGAACTGTGGGACTCACAACAATTGTTGGTGCTGCAACAACATCATTCATCACAATTCCTGATGGAACTGTTGAATATGTTCAAAAGAAACCAGGTGAATTTTTATATGCGACTGGTACATTGAGAGGAGCAAAAGTAGGATTCACCAATTAAAAAAATGAAACTTATCACAGAAGAAATCGAACAGGTAGAATTTATCGTTGAACAACGCAACGGTAAAAAGAGTCTGTATATCGAAGGTGTTTTCCTTCAGGGTAACATTCAGAACCGTAACGGTCGTATGTATCCTATGGAAACTCTGAGAAGAGAGGTTGCTCGTTATAACGAAAGCAACATTGTTTCTGGTAGAGCACTTGGTGAATTGGGTCATCCTGATGGTCCTACTGTAAATCTTGACCGTGTTTCTCACAAGATCGTTTCTCTAAAAGAGAGTGGTTCAAACTTCATCGGTAAAGCAAAAATTCTCAGCACCCCTATGGGTAAGATTGCTGCTTCACTGATTGATGAAGGTGTAAAACTTGGCGTTTCTTCTCGCGGTATTGGTTCACTGAAGCAAACCCGCGAAGGTGTAAACGTTGTTGGCGAAGACTTTATGCTCGCCACTGCTGCAGATATTGTTGCTGATCCATCTGCCCCTGATGCTTTCGTTGAAGGTATTATGGAAGGAAAGGATTGGGTATGGGATGGTGGTATTCTTCGCGAAAAACTTGCGGAGAAGACGTATGCTCAAATCAATACTCTGGCAAACACAAAACAATTAGAGGAGAATAAGTTATTCTTATTCGATCAGTTCCTTTCTAATTTGTAACTTTATAAATAAATATAGATTAAAATCGAAAGGTAATCGGAGAGTTCAAATGTCCCGTGGAAAATCATTACAAGAAATGGAAGTAAAGACACAACAATCCCGTACTGCTGTTAACAGTGGTGCGAAGGCTGCTGAAGCAATGCCTAAAATGTCTGATCCAGGAACCCAACTGGGTTCGGTCGAAGATCTTGGTGGTCCTACCCCCGAGAACTACAAACCTGATGATGATTCAGCAAAGCTGAATACTCCAGGCGGAACTCTCAAGCAGGTCAAAGACGTAGTCACCAAAGGTGCAAAGTCCGCAGATTCCATGAAATCCATGAAAAAAGAAGAAGAAGAGTTCGACACAGAAGAATTTCTTGAAGAAGAGGAAGAGACCACCGAAGAGGTAGTTTCTGAATCCGAAGAAGAAGTTGCTGAGTATGACCTCGAAGAAGATGTAAACGCACTTCTTGGTGGCGAAGAACTTTCTGAGGAGTTCAAAGAAAAAGCAAAGACTATCTTTGAAGCTGCTATCAACGCTAAACTTAGCGAAATTAAAGCAACTCTGGAAGAGCAATACGAAGAGAAGTTTGCTGCTGCTCTTAATGAAGAGAAGGAAGCACTTGCTGAGCGTGTTGATTCTTACCTTGAGTATGTCGCTGATGAGTGGTTTGAAGAAAACGCACTCACAATTGAAAACGGTATCAAAACCGAAATGACTGAATCATTCCTTTCTGGAATGAAAAATCTTTTTGAAGAACATTATGTATCAATCCCTGAAGAAAAATATGATGTAGTTGAGAGCATGGTAGAAAAACTTGATGAAATGGAGACCAAGCTTAACGAGCAAATTGAGAAGAACATCGGTCTGAATAACCGTCTCTCCGAGGCAGTTGCAGATGGTATTCTCGATCAAGTTTCCGATGGACTCGCGTCCACACAAAAGGAAAAACTTGCTTCCCTAGCGGAAAGTGTTGAGTTTGAAAGTGAAGAAACTTATCGTGAAAAACTGGAAACCCTGAAGGAATCGTATTTCGCTTCCAAGCAGACTCCAACACAGACTAAAACTGAAACCCTATCTGAGGGCACTGATGTATCTGGTGTTCAGTACACAGATTCAATGGCTGCATACCTTAGAACCATGGGTAACTTTGGTCTGAGCAAATCCTGAATTTATTATCAATTCAAACGTAAACTTCCACTAACCAAAAGGTAAAAGCAAATGTTCCAATCCGAGCATCTGCAGGAAAAGTGGGCACCTCTTCTCAACCATGAAGGTTGTGATAAGATCTCTGATCCTCATAGAAGAGCTGTTACTGCTGTCCTGCTTGAAAACCAAGAAAAATTCCTGAGAGAGCAATCCGCATTCGAGCATGGCGGAATGCTGACTGAGGCACCTAACGTCAACACTGATCCTTCCGCAACCGGTAATGCTGGTTTCAGCGGTAGTGCTGCTTCTCCTGTTGCAGGTTTCGACCCCGTTCTGATCTCCCTGATCAGACGCTCTATGCCTAACCTGGTCGCATATGACCTGGCAGGTGTTCAGCCTATGTCTGGTCCTACTGGACTCATCTTCGCGATGCGTTCTAAGTATACCAACCAGAACGGTTCTGAGACCTTCTTCGACGAAGTTGATACCGCATTCTCTGGTCAGGACGCTGGTTTCGATGAGACCGGTGGTTTCGCTGACGCTAATGCTGGTCTGGGTACAACTGCACAGGCTGGTTCTAATCCCGCAGTTCTGAACCCTGTTGGTTCTGCTACCTCCACAGCGTATAACGTTGGTGGCGGCATGACCACTCAAACCGCTGAAGATCTGGATGGCGGCAACAATGCCTTCAACCAGATGGCATTCAGCATTGAGAAGGTTACCGTTACTGCGAAGTCCAGAGCACTCAAAGCTGAGTACTCCTTGGAACTGGCACAAGACCTCAAGGCAATCCACGGTCTGAATGCTGAAGCAGAACTTGCTAACATCCTCTCTACTGAGATCCTTGCTGAGATCAACAGAGAAGTCATCAGAACCATCTATAAGGTTGCTGAGCAAGGTGCTGTTTCTAACACCGCAACTGCTGGTCAGTTCGACCTGGACATCGACTCCAATGGTCGTTGGTCCGTTGAGAAGTTCAAGGGTCTCCTGTTCCAAATCGAGCGTGACGCTAACGCAATTGCACAGCGCACTCGTAGAGGAAAGGGCAACATGATCATGTGCTCTGCTGACGTAGCATCCGCACTGACCATGGCTGGTGTACTCGATTACACCCCTGCTCTGAACGCTAACCTGAACGTTGATGACACTGGTAACACCTTCGCTGGTGTTCTGCAAGGTAAGTATCGCGTCTACATCGATCCTTATTCAGCAAACCTGACCTCAAACAACTCTGCTGGTGGTAACCAGTACTACGTTGTTGGTTATAAGGGTTCTTCTCCTTATGACGCTGGTCTGTTCTATTGCCCTTACGTTCCCCTCCAGATGGTTCGTGCCGTTGGTGAGAACTCCTTCCAGCCCAAGATTGGCTTCAAGACCAGATATGGTCTGGTCGCTAACCCCTTCGCTGAAGGTCTTGACGTGGGTGCTGGTCGCCTTCGCGTCAACAGCAACCGCTACTACAGACGTGTTGCAGTCAAGAACCTCATGTGAGTCTTGTCCACATATTTTACAGGAGACCTTCGGGTCTCCTTTTTTTATGTCTATAAATATCTAAAAAACGATGTCTACACCAATTGAGAACAGGAACTTTCTTGCACCTGTTGGGTTTGTATTTACAATCGACAGAATTAAGAAGGTATCATATTTTTGCAATCAAGCAAATATTCCTGAATTGACTTTAGGTGTTGCTGAGCAAAGAAGTTATCTAAAAACTATTCCAGTACCTGGAGATCAAATTGAATTTGGTGATTTGAACATTAGATTCTTGATTGATGAGGACATGACCAACTATATGCAAATTCAAAATTGGATTCGTGGTCTTGGTTTTCCAGATAGTCTCAAAGAATTTGATGACTTAGATAAACAGAGAACTTTACCTAATAATATAACTGGTCAAAAACGTTTTTCTCAGGACGGTGATCAAATTTATTCTGATGGTTCTATTCAAATATTAAATAGTAACAACCTTCCCAGTTTTCAGGTAAATTTTAAAGACTTATTTCCATATAGTCTTTCAACAGTTTCTTTTGATGCTACTGATACTGACATTGAATACTTTACTGCTGATGTATCATTCAAATATGTCAGTTATAATATTACAGATGCGAGAGGTAATCCTTTATGAGTTTTGATCTTGATAATATTCAGGAGATGTGGGAGAAAGATTCAAAGATTGATCCTGACAACCTACATACTGAATCATTGAATATTCCTGCATTACATGCAAAATATTTTGACTTATATAATAACATAAACTTACTCAGAAGAAGAGCAGAACAACAAAGAAAAAATATTCGTCACGAAAGATATGAATATTTTAGTGGAAAAGCAGATCCTGATGTTTATATAGAGAATCCATTTCCTAAAAAGATTAGGGATAAAGAAACTATGCAAAAATATTTGGATGCAGATGAGAAACTCTCAGCAATCTCTTTGAAGATTGATTACTATGAAACAATGATGGTTTACATAGAAAGTATATTAAAGCAGATAAGCAATCGCACTTATCAAATTAAAAATGCGATTGAGTTTATGAGATTTAACGCAGGATTGGGATAATGGAAGAACCAGAGTATTACAATTTAGATTTGCCAATAGAGGCAATCAAAATAATTCACAAATCATTATCATTTCATTATGAAAAGTGGACAGGTGGTGATCCAATTGAGCAAGAAGATATTAAAATGATGAGAGATAACTTTTATAGAATTATCTTACAACATCAGTTTGACAGTATGTAATAAATATTTGCAGATGAATGTATCATCGTGATTGACACAACAGCAAATCTTGTTATTACTAAATCAAATGAAGTATTTCTAAAAGTAAAAACAGAACCTCATATTGAATATGAGTTGAGAGACCATTTCAAGTTTGAAGTTCCAAATGCAAAGTTTATGCCACAGTATCGTGGTAGAAATTGGAACGGAGAAATTCATTTATATGATATGAGGTCTAAACAGATCTATGTGGGTCTGTTAGATAAGATTGTCAACTTCTGTGAGCAATACGGATATAGTTATAAGTTTGAAGATAATAAATTTTATGGCACTCCATATGAAGAGAATGAGAATATCTCAATGGAGGGTGTCAAAGATTATATGAATTCTATTTGTTCCCATACTCCCCGAAAATATCAAATCGAGGGAGTATACGGTGCGCTAAAACATAATAGAAAGTTATTGATATCGCCCACTGCTTCTGGCAAATCTTTGATGATTTATTCTCTTGTAAGATATTATGAGAACCGAGGCGAAAAAATTCTTTTAGTTGTACCAACGACATCTCTTGTAGAACAGATGTATAAGGATTTTTTAGATTATGGGTGGGATGCTGATTCATATTGTCACCGTATATATTCAGGGCGTGAAAAAAGTAATGATGCACCTGTAACTATTACTACGTGGCAATCTGTGTATAAGTTAGATCGTTCCTTCTTTGAAGACTATGGAGTCATCATTGGTGATGAAGCACACTTGTTCAAGTCAAAGTCACTAATCAATATTATGACCAAGCTTCATCATGCAAAGTATAGGTTCGGGTTCACAGGAACATTAGACGGCACACAGACGCATAAGTGGGTGTTAGAGGGGTTGTTTGGTCCATCATATAAAGTAACCAAAACTGAAGAACTTATGAGGCAAGGACATTTGTCTCAATTAGATATTCAATGTTTAGTTCTTAAACATCCTCCAAGAAAATTTGATGTTTATGAGGATGAGATACAGTATTTAATCACTCACGAACAACGCAATAATTTTATAAAAAATTTAGCATTAGATATGAAAGGAAATACTCTTGTCTTATTTCAAAGAGTAGAATCTCACGGACAGATACTTTTTGACCGAATAAATAATGATAAGGAAGGTGATAGGAAAGTATTTTTCATTCACGGTGGAGTGGATGCTGAAGAAAGAGAATTAGTTAGAGAGATAACAGAGCGAGAACGTAACGCTATTATTGTTGCCTCTTATGGAACTTTCTCTACAGGTATCAATATTAAAAATCTCCATAATGTTATCTTTGCCTCTCCAAGTAAATCCAGAGTCCGTAATCTTCAAAGTATTGGAAGAGTTCTTAGAAAAGGAAAGGATAAAGTGAAGGCAACTTTATATGATATTGCTGATGACTGTTCTACAAAAAATAAAAGAAATTATACATTAAACCATTTTATTGAAAGAATCAAAATCTACAATGAAGAGAAATTCAATTACGATATTATAAGTATTCAAATTAGAGGAGGAATAGATGGGAATTGAAGATGATTTTTACGCAACAGTTAAGTTTAAATCTGGTGAAGAAATCTTTGCTAAAGTAGCAGCTTCTGAAGAAGAAGATAAAACTGTATTGATAGTAACTTCTCCTGTTGTTGTAACAGCAATGAAAACAAGAGATAGATTAGTTGGTTATAAGATAGAACCTTGGTTAAAAACTACCTCTGAGGATATGTTTATAATTGATATTGATAACGTTCTTACTTTATCTGAATCTTCTGATATTGAAATGATTATGCTTTATCAAGAATACTTGAGGTCTGAACCTGATGATAACAACCCATATTATAAACTGAATAGAAAGATGGGATACCTAGGTAACGTTAATGATACTAAAGAGATTCTAGAGAAACTCTATAAGAGTAATTAAGCTTATTTCTCTTCAACCCCAACAAAGTGATTCTACACACATTTCACTATGTTGTCAAGCCCTGTTGCTATTCATATGTAAAAGTGGTATAATCTATACATATTATGATAATAACTTATGTTAGGTAAACCAGTGGCAAAACGTAAAAGGTCNGAACACTACGTCAATAATAANGAATTTCTTGCNGCACTGATCAAATACCGCGAAGACATTGAGATTGCTAAAATTAAGGATCTACCCAAACCTCCCATTCCTAGGTATATTGGAGAGTGTTTTCTAAAGATTGCTAACCATCTGTCTTTCAAACCAAACTTTGTGAACTATATGTTCAAGGAAGATATGATCTCTGATGGTATTGAGAATTGCGTTCAATACGTTCATAACTTTAATCCAGAAAAATCCCAGAATCCCTTTGCGTATTTCACTCAGATTATTCACTACGCATTCCTCCGCAGAATTCAAAGAGAGAAGCGTCAGTTAGATATCAAGAATAAGATTATTGAGAAGTCAGGGTATAGTGAAGTATTCGACGACAACAACACCCTTGACGGATCGAACTATAGCGACTACAATAGTATCAAGGATAATGTCCATGCTAAATTGCGCTATCAATGAAGATTGCTATCATTACAGATCAACACTTTGGTGCTCGTAAGAACTCCAAGTTATTTCATGATTATTTTTTGAAGTTCTACAATGAGATCTTCTTTCCTACATTAGAGAAAGAAGGCATCACCACTGTTGTTGATATGGGTGATACATTTGATAATAGAACTGGTATAAATTTTGGTGCATTGACTTGGGCAAAGGATAATTACTACGACCGTCTACAAAAGATGGGTGTCTTTGTTCATACTATTGTTGGTAATCATACTGCATTTTATAAAAATAGTAATAAAGTCAATGCTGTAGATTTGTTGTTGAGGGAATATAAAAACGTACAAGTATATGCAGAACCTACAGAAGTCAAATTAGAAAATCTTGGAGTTCTGTTTATTCCCTGGATCAATGAAGAAAATGAGAAAGAAACTTTCGAACTTATTGAAGATACAAGTTGCAAGGTCGCGATGGGGCACCTTGAACTCAGCGGATTTAAAGCTCATAAAGGTTGCGTCATGGAAAATGGTATGGACAGCGACAGGTTTGAGAAGTTCGATGTGGTCTACTCCGGGCACTACCACACTAGATCTTCTAGTTCTAAAATCGCGTATCTAGGAAACCCATATGAAATGTTCTGGAATGATGTAGATGATAAAAGAGGATTTCATATCTTTGATACTGAAACAAAAGAACTNACAGTTATCAACAATCCATTTCGATTGTTCTACAATCTATACTATGAAGACACNAATCATCAAACGTTTGATTTCCGTGAGTATGAAAATAAGATTGTAAAAGTCATTGTTCGNAAGAANACTGATGGTAAGAAGTTTGAAATGTTNCTTGATAAACTTTATGCTATTGGTGCTGCTGAAGTNAAGATTGTTGAAAACTTTGATTATAATAATGGTTGGTTAGTCAGTGAAGACTTCGAAGCACTAGAATCTGAAGACACGCTTTCTATCTTGAATAGATACATACAGGAGGCAGAAACCACGCTTGATAAAGAAACAATTCAATCCATTGTGAATGAAACTTATCAAGAGGCATGTGAGATGATCTAATGTATATTATTGCAGTAGCAGGAAGAGAAAGAGAAGGAGCATATTCTGTTCCTAATGAANAGGGAGAACAGATTCTGTATCTTTTTCAAGAAGAGGATGATGCTGTAAGATATGCTATGATGCTAGAAGAATCTGATAATCCCGAGATGAACGTGATCGAAGTTGAAGATGAGATCATGTTGAAAACTTGTATACTTCAAGAATATAAGTTTACTATTATTACACCTAATGACATTGTGATTCCACCTGAAACAGAGCATGATTTTATTTAAGACTATTCGTTGGAAAAACCTTTTATCCACTGGAAATCAATTTACTGAAGTTTGTTTGACCGAGAACAATACAAACCTGATTGTTGGTACTAATGGTGCTGGTAAATCTACCATCCTAGATGCTCTGACATTCTCTCTATTTGGAAAACCTTTTCGTAAAATTAATAAACCTCAACTAATCAATACAACAAATGAAAAAGATTGTGTTGTTGAAGTTGAGTTTTCTATTGGCAGCACTGAATGGAAAGTTATAAGAGGAATCAAACCAAATATTTTTAAAATTATCCGCGACGGTAAAGTCCTGGATCAACATGCTGCAGCAAACGATCAGCAAAAATGGTTTGAGCAGAATGTTATAAAGATGAACTATAAATCATTTACTCAAATTGTAATTCTTGGTAGTAGTACATTTGTTCCTTTCATGCAATTGACTGCAAACAATCGTAGAGAGGTGATTGAAGACTTGCTGGATATCAAAATCTTTTCTTCCATGAATGTTATGCTAAAAGAAAAAATTCGTGGTGTAAAAGAAGAGATTAGAATGCTTGATCTGAAGAAAGATAATTTGAATGAAAAGGTTTCTATGCAAGAGAAGTTCATTCAAGAACTTGAGGAGAATGCTGCCAATACGATTAAAGAAAAGGAGTTTAAAATTCAGCAAATATTGCATGAAGAAAATAAATTAATAAATGATAATGCAGTCATTGAAGAAGATGTATTCAAACTTACAAAAGAGTTAGAAAATCTTACTGGAATCAAAGAAAAACTTAGACAACTGAGTGATCTAAAAGGTAAGATTTCTAATAAGGTATCGACCATTACGAAAGAACATAAATTCTTCACACAAAATACGGTCTGCCCCACTTGTACACAGTCTATTGAAGAGACGTTTAGAATAAATAAAATCACTGACGCTCAAAATAAAGCCAAGGAGTTGCAATCTGGTTATCAAGAACTAGAGGAGGCAATCAAAAAAGAGGAAGAGAGAGAGCGTCAATTCATTCAAATTAGTAAGGAGATTACTACCCTAACGCATGGCATTTCTAAAAACAATACTAGAATTTCTGGGTGTCATAAACAGATCACCGAATTTGAATCAGAAATTCAAACTGTGTCCAATCAAATTGCAAACAGAAATACTGAACATGAAGCGTTAGAGTCCTTTAAGAATAACCTAAAAACTACATACGAATCACTTGCTGAACGCAAAACTAAAATTAATTATCTTGATTTTACATATGGGTTACTAAAAGATGGAGGAGTAAAATCTAAAATCATCAAAAAGTATTTACCTTTGATTAATCAGCAAGTCAATCGTTATCTTCAGATGATGGACTTCTACATCAACTTTACACTTGATGAAGAGTTCAACGAAACTGTCCAGTCTCCAATTCATGAAGACTTTTCTTATGCTTCTTTCAGCGAAGGAGAGAAGATGAGAATCGATTTAGCACTTCTCTTCACTTGGCGCGAAGTAGCAAGAATGAAGAACTCTGTTAATACCAATCTGCTTATTATGGATGAGGTAT
>JGI10211J34971_10001862_pt1 | contig 17334 bp, 15 predicted proteins | sample Etolagsediment_FD_34971 | JGI IMG/M metagenome (IMG submission 34971) | reverse complement strand
ACCAACATTCCATTCACCATTAAGGTAAGGATATGTTGCATTTACAATGGTAAATGTAAATTCAGAATATGCGGGGATTGGACCAGCAAATATACCTGGCACCTTTTTATCACCATAATAAAATGTTGTTTTTCCCCTTTCTCGTGATTTTAATCCTGATACTTTTATATCTCCCATTTCTTGTGTAAATTATGTGTTTTGTTAATTAAGTCGTTTATGTCATTATCAATATCGGCTCTAAACCAATGGGTCTTTACAAAATCAACAGTTGAATTATCACCAAAATATAAAACAAGCATTCCGATAAGGTCTGTTTCCAAATCAAGGATTGATTGTTTGATTTTATATCCTGAGTATTTCCTTCCATCAATCTCATAATTTCCTTTAACTTCCAACATAATTTTCAGTTAAATCGTCTGGGTCTGGCAATACTGGTTTAGGTATGTAAGTCCATACATCATTCTTCAAATAATAACCAGAGGGGTAATAGTCGTTGGGTATATCATCTCGGTCAAAGATTTCATAAGTGTCTCTGTCCTTCGTTGCGATATAAAACAAATCATTACTCGTCTCAACTCTAATCACATTCTGTTCTCCTTCATGCTCCACTCGGTCAATATTTATACCGACTTGTAATACTAAATTGTCTGCGGGTCTTCTTAATACTTTCATATTCTATTTTTATTGTTTTTGATATCCGTGATGTATTGAAAAACAATCCATACTTACTGGTCTTGTTTGTTGCGTCCAAGTAAATCCATCGGGGCTGGTTACAATATTACCAGTCCTTGATATGGCAATAAATAAGTTTATCGGTGGTGGGACATGCTCACACGCTAAATAATATTGTCCGTCAATATTTGGTAATGTCGTTGCCGACCAATTTATTCCATCATCAGTTATTGAACCCGTATTATTACCATAAGAGACCAATAATGTTCTACCATCACTTTCTCTATATGTTGAACCATCTATCCAAATATTACCCGTTAAGGTATTTGTTGTGGCAGACCAAGTGGTATTATCAGTTGAAATATAAGTCGTTCCTCCTGCTCCAATGGATGCCATCGTATAACCTAATGTTGAGTTTCTAATAATACTATAACCACCAATATCGCCTAATGTGGTTGTTGCTGTATAAGTATAACCATCGTTGGATACATATACATCACCAACATCATTTATATATACGACATGCTCGTTGTCGGGGTCAGTTGTGCTTCTATATCGGTCAAAAACGATATTAGGAGTATAACCAGTCCAATCTATACCATCTTTTGACTGGTATTGGTTATTATTCTCATATTGACCCGTAATAAATCGTTCAGTCCAAGACATATAATTTATTTCATTCATTCTAAAATTACCAGCAATACCAGTGGCATCACTAAATGATGTTCCCGTTATATTGTAATAACCTCTTACTGGTATTACTCCACTCGCAGCTCCACCACCAACAAATATTCTATTACCCTCAGCCTCACCCCATGCCAAGGTATTCATTTGACCCGATGATATGGTTGATGACGACCAATTTATACCATCATAAGAATACATATAATTAGTTGAACCAGCAGCACCTGCTACAATAAATGGTGATTGTGGTGTTATGGTAAATCCACTTGTAGTGGCAGTAATAGTATTTGAATAAGGGTCTTGACCCACAACATTTAATACAACATTTGAACTACCCGTTGTTGAGAAATAACCCTCTGTAAGAGGATTTCCCGTGTAAGATGTTATGGTATTACCACTTGTGTCCTTAAAGTTCGTTAAAGACCAAATATAGGTCTCTGATGATAAGTTTGAACTACCCGTCAATACCACATCGTAATATTGAGTTGCTCCCGTTGGTTGAATTGACGCTGAAGCAACGAATGGTGATGGGGTTGGAGTGGGAGTGGTTGTTGGTGTAATCGTTGGAGTAATCGTTGAACTCGGCGTAGGAGTTGGTGTTGGTGAAATACCACCAGATGGAGTTGGTGTTGGGGTTACTGGCGTTGGAGATGGACCAGTGGTTTTAACACCACCTCGCCAAGGGTAATAAACCAATAAATTACGACCTGAATTATTATAGGCTAAATCCCCATAGGGTTTTGGTTTAAAATCATCATCAATATAAGGCATAATATTTTTTAATTTGGCTTAAAAAAATGGGGGGTATTTACTCCCCCCATTATTATAAAGGATTATTATTCTCTATCAACAGTTAAGTTTGAACCACTTAAAAATGTTGATAATGTGGTTGCCACATCCATTTCAGGAATTGAACGAAGTTCGTCTCCCGTTAATGTAAGGGTATAAAGTTGTGAATCTCCTGGTACTGAACCTGATGCGATTGTCGCAGCAGATGCATATAGACCACTTGGAGAACACAAGAACCACTTACCAGATTTCAACTTCACAACGAAGATTGAACCTGTTGATTTAACCAATTCTTGATAAAGATTGGTATATTCTTGATTCCATCCAGGTATAGTAAAAGTTAATGTTGGAACGAATGTGAAAGATAAACTTTCAGTATTCACATTAACCTCTTCACTCATAGCTGCTGTACTATTTCTTACCAAATCAATTTTCTTAAACACACCAATACTTGTACCACTAATAGCGGTTACTTCGTCAGTTGATGCATCATAAGTTACGCTTGCAAGAGAAATAGATGAGCCAGTAGTGGTTAATACCCATAAAGAATCAATACCAGGAATGTTGTTAATACAATCATTCAAAGTTAATCCTGAGGTAATTACACAATTTGCCATTTTCTATTTGTTTTAATTTTAATTTATCTTGCTTACGCAATTCTTACTACTAATTCAGGGAAGAATACAGTACCACCAATTCTCCACTGCATAGATATTCTATACTGCTTATTATCTTGTGAGTACCATGCCTCAGCGTTTGCTGAATCTTCTAACAAGTCAGTACCTAATGCCAAGTTTTGACCGTAAGTTAATAACGCTCTACCTGTTCCAATCTCACTTGATACAGCCATTACATTAGTTGCAGGAATCATAACCGCTCCTGGCATCTGTGTTTGACCTTCAACTGTATAAGAGAAGAAGTTTGCATTTCTTAACGCTAAGATTAGTGATTGATAATCTCCTCTGTTTAAGAACAATACAGTAGGGGTGAATTTCAATGCATCAGGTAAGTTTTGGATATAAGTGTCAGCAACAGTCAATGCATTTGCTGGTGTCATCGCTGTATAAGTTACATTCACAGTTGAAGCAGATGATGCGTCAACCTGAGCGATAATACCATTAGTACAGTCACCAGATGCTGTTTCACTACCCCAAAATTGTCTTTCTGAATAAACAGCTGCTTTTGCAACCATATCTTCAATAAATCTTTCTTCAGCACCTGTTGTTTGGTTGTAAGAACCAGGTTGAAGACGAAGACCCATAATTGTTGAAGCCAACTTCTCAGGGCAATATCCCTTGTTGATGTGATAATCACAAACTCTTAATTCTTTTTCAGCCATTGTAATATCACCAAAAGTGGTAGAACAGTGACCCGTACCAGCGATTGAGTCAATTGCGCCAGTATCAAATGTTGGAACATATTCGGCATTTTTGATGTTAGGGAAAATACTAACAACCTCAGCCAAGTTTGAACCAATTACGATTTTTGAAAGTAATTCAGTTGTGTTCGCATTTACAAAATCAGACATTGCTGAAATGTCAAAACTGAAATTTTCTTTTCTTAAATTTGCCATTTTATTTAATTATTTATTTTTCATTTGTTTAATGAGTTCCAACCTCATATCTGCGAATGATTGCTTCAATTTGGTTTCCTCTTTGAGTGGTTTATACTCCGCTGATTGTTTGAACTCTTTGTAATCAGCTTCAAGAACTGAAAATCTATTTTCAATTTCTTTTGAGTGACTTTCAAAAGCCACCAATAAGTCGTGAATTGCCGTTTTTAATTCGTCAATCTTTGAACTTTCCTCAGATGTTTCAACTACAACCTCTTCCTCAGGGGTTTCAACAACTACTTCTTCCTCACCTTCTTCACGGATTTCAACCAATACTGATTCTTCATCAAGTACAATTTCTCTTCCGTCTTCTAATCTGTGGGAACCAGCAGGTGCCAATTCAAAACCTTCCTCAGTTTCAACATAAATTGTATCACCGATTGTAAGTTCAGTTTCAACCTGATTTGTGATGAATACTTCACCACCTTCAAGGGCGATTCTTTCAAACTTTACATCATCGGTTTTAACATCTTCGTTAAATTCATAACCAACCAATCCTGCAATTTTTTGTAATACTTCTCTGTATTGCATTTTTTGTTATTTATAATTGTGTTTATGATATGCCTTATCTTATTCAATAAATATGTTAATATGATAAGTGAATATCTTTATTTGGTCTTACCAAACTCTTCTTCCAATATTTTATATATTTGTTTTACATAAAACTCGGCTTGCGCTTCGTTTAATTGTTTCAATCCAATCGGTCTTGATAAAAATGCCCCTTCCAAACTAATACCCATAGTTTTTCCGTTTAATACATATTCCTCAAATTGTTTCTTGTCGTCCCATTTTAAAGTAACCATCCAAGTCCCCTTATTGACCTTAAAGCCCATCTTATTTGCTTTATCATTCTCAGGGTCTTCTACTAACCAACTTTCAACAACATAACCACCTTCTAATCTTAAACCAGAATGCTCGTAATTAAACGACTTGTGTCGGTCTTGCTTGAAAAACTTTTGGGACATGTTTCTAATGCTTTCCTCTGAAAAGAATACATAATAAATTTCACCCATCCCATCTCGTCTTGCGATATAATGGTTGGGTTGCATTACAACCGTTGTTATTTCGTATTTCATCTCATCTGCAAAGGTCATCTGACCCAATAGTCCAACCCTTGTTAGAAAGTCGTTTAAATCAAACTTAACACCTTCTTCCGTGAAGTTTCTAATTGCTTCCTCAACAACCTTCTTTCTTTCTTCCATATCCTGAACTTGAAGAATTAGATTTATAACCCCTTCAATCATTTCACGGTCGTTGTCATCATAATCTTCACTTAGTGGTAATACATTATCGGGGTAGTTCCTTCTGCCAGGGTAATATCTTTCATAACACTTCATTCTTGCTTCTTCTTCACCATAACCCTTATCAATTAAGATTTGAACGCAAGAGAATTGTTCCTTCATTTCATTTCTAATCTGTTCCAACTTTCTTGATGCCCATTCAATACCTTCATCACCACCCCATGCGTCCCACATAAGACCACCACAACCTTCGTCATACTTAACATCTTTGTTTTGTCTATGTCTTGCAAATGATGCCATGCGAGCGATTGTTTCCTCACTGATATTATCATTATTACATAATTGATGGGCTCTTCGCTTTCCAACATCAGTACCACAATCACCCCATCCATATTCTTCAGCATATGCAACAGCTCTACATGCATTTAATGATGCTGCCTTGGGGTAATCATTATAACTCTCCATTATTTCCCTTTTAACACTATTAAGAACCTTCACATCACCTTCAAAGTAGTCATCTGATGGTACAACACCAATATACCCTTTAAGTCCTTCCAGTTCAATTTGTGAGATTGCCATACATTCAGGTTCTCCCTCAAATAATGCTTCAATGGTGTTATAAACAACCAATCCTTGAAGTAATCCAATGGGACCAGAATAATCATCAGAGAACGAACTATTCTTAATCGGTCCATAATACTTCCATTCACTAATACCACCACGACCATCTTGATTAACCACTTGGGGTCTTGTTCCCCCTTCACCAATTCTTGAATTAAGGGCTTGTCTTGACCTTGTTGGTATTTTTGATACAAACTCATCAGGGTCAGCACCCTCAGGTATAGTCCATATTACTTTACGAAATATATGACGACAATACTTTCCTGTTTTATATGTTAATAAATCAACAGGTAATCCCCTTCTTCTAAATACCAATTTTGCATCAGGGTCTTCTGCGGTTAATTGTGTTGATAATAACTCCAAATCTTTAACTGTATAAACCAAATCCCTTCTTATAAATTGACGACATAATGTTCTTGATTCAGGTACAAGGGTAGGACCAGCACCCGTATCAACCGCATAGTAATATCTTGTTACGGTATTTCCCACTCGGTCTAATGCGGTGGGTTGATTTGCTGTTGAACGAATGGTATAAAACCCTTCTTTGGTTAATTCAATTTCATCATCTCTAAGGTCTTCAACTTTAAATCCTGATGTGTTTGACATAAAATAATTTATCTCATCACCAGCGTCCTTAAAATGGTCTGTGGTTAAAGATTTTAATTGGCATTGTCCGTCACATTCGTCAGAGAATACCAACCATTCTTGATGGGTTGCAGGGTTCTTAACAAATGATAATGCTTCAACACCTGATTCTTCATCATTTGGGTCTATATAAAGTTCTATAACTTTCATAATCTACTTATTTGTTCTAATTTGGAGTTTATCTTATTTGTATCCTTGATGTCCTCATATAATACATATGTCTTAATTGGTCTTTGGTTCTGTTGTCTTATCTCTTGAACTATTCTTGAATCATCAACCGTCAATGCTCTACCACCCGTTGCAACGGATATGTTTGATAATAAATCTCCAAATTGGGAGACCGCATTTTGGTTTAATATTGCCTCACCACCTTCCAATACCAATCCACCTGTTGCCATCACACCACCTGATTCGTGGTCTGGTCCAACAACCAATCCACCTCGTCTTGCGGGGACATATTGTGTTGATTTAACAAATTGTAATTGTGAGTTGATGGTTGCAAGTTCAACAGCTGTAAGACCCGCATATAGTCCTGCGATGATTTGAGGACCAGGAGGGGGTATAGGTAATGACAATGCGTTAATTACAGCCTGAGCACCACCTGCAATACCTGTGGCAACGGCAAATTGTAATTCTTGAATTCTTGCCCTTTTTTCAAGTTCAAAACGCTGCTTATTTATTTCCTCTTGGAATTCCCTTTGTTTCTCCCTTTGTGCTTCGGTTTCATCACCGATTACTGCCAAGGTTTGTTCTTCATATGCTGCCAATCTTTCAATTTCAAGGGATATTTGAGCTTGGGCTATTTGTTGGAATCTACCAACAAGATTGCTCACCTCTTGTGCGATGATTGATATTTTATTTTTAATACCTTCCCACTCATCGGCATCTTGCACCCCTTTAATGAGGTTTTTAATCGCTTGTAATTGTTCTTCTGTTAAGTTGGAGGTCTCAGCTGATAATTCATCAAAGAACTTTCCAATCTCTTCTATTGAATCTCTATTTGACAATATAAACTTTTGAAGATTGTCAAATTGTAGGTCATTTAACTTTTCTTGTTGTTTATCAACATTAGTAGCAATTTGACCTGTTAATTTTTCAAGTTCCTTATTAACACTTAATACATCATTATAAAATTTAGTTTGGTCTTGAACGGTTTTACTTATACCATCCAATATAGTTTTTTGTTCGTCTGTTAATTTGGTAATGTCAGTTTGTGAGAATAATGCTTTTGATAATTCAATTTGCAATCTTTCATATGCGTTTTCTTGGAGGGCAATGGAATCCCCTGCCTCATCTAAGAGTTGTTTATAAAATAATATCTGTTGATTTATATTAAGGTTCTCAGCAACAATACCCTTTGTTAATCGGTCTTGTACTGTTAATTCGTTATTATAATCTTCAATTAAATCAAATATGTCTTGTTGTGCATCGAAAAACTGCAAAAGGGTTTGGTAGTTTTCTTCACCAATCTTATTTCTAAATTCTTCTTCCCCTAATTGTTCTCTAATACTTTTTAAGACCATTTCTTGAACTAATTGGGTTGCCTTACCTGCATTTAATAATTGCTCATTTACCTTAATTAACTCATCTCCAATTTGTACCACGAAGTCCGTACCTGTTGCTTGGGCTTGAATAAAACCAGTTACAATATCACCATAAACATCTCTAAATTCTTGTGCTGACTTAATTTCGTCCTCAGGTATAACAATACCACCAATAAGATTTCTTAATTGATTTCCAATGGTGTCAGCTTCTTTTGCGGTTGTTCCCAATATACCAAATCTTTCCTCCAATAATTGGTTTTGTTCTTCAATCAATTTATTTGCCTCATCCAATACCTTTGCTTCAACTTCCTCCTCAAATGTCAATTTACCAAATGCATTTGCGGTAGCTTGAATCCTTCTTGCGTATTCGGCAAGGGCTTTATTCAACTCGTCTTGTTTTTCTTTGTTTTTGTCTTTTAAGTCAGTATTTTCCTCAGTCCTTCCATTTATGCGGGCAAGTATTTCATTTTGCTCATCTAAGGTCTTTTGATATAATGACTGAGTGGTATTACTCTTTTGTAGATTGACTATTATCATCATTTGCTCTGGTATTTAATTCAAGTTCTCCAGTTTGTTCGTTTGTAACAANTATAAGATTTTTTCTTGCCTGTTCTTGTTTTTCATACTCTTCAAGTGTTCCTGTAAATCCCCCTGCTACCGCTTGATTATATAGTTTTATTAATTCATAATTTGCCTGTAATTGTTGTGCCGCTCTTTCAGCTGCCTCTTGTGCTAATTGTTCTTGAATTTTTATCTTTTCTTGCTCAACCAATATTTCTTCCAACGCCTTCAATCTGGCATTTAATAATACCAATCTTGATTGGTCTGCTATTGCTTGATTTAACCTTTCCGTATTAACGGCTTCATCAAGGGTATAACCCGCAAGTTCAGGGACTAACTTTTGTAATTCTTTATATGCTTCAATCCTCTCACCATATGGTTTCTTACCATCCTTAATAATCTTGGTTAATGCGTTTGTTTTAACTGTAAATGATACCGTTGAGGTTTCAGCATCTTTTAAGTTTTGATTTAATTTATCAAAGGTGTCATTTGTTTCTTCTGTTTCTTTGTTGAATATATTTAACCTTGATATTAACTCAGTCAATGCAATAACGGCAAGTCCAATACCCGTTGCAGCAAGGGCTAATCTAAATGCTCTTAATAAACCTGTTGATGTCCCCACAACCGCATTATATGCCGTCTGTGCAACGGTTAATATTTTGGTTTGGGCAATGGCTATTTTTTCACTTGAATTTCTTAATAAGATTCTTGCTTGTAGTGCCCCTTCCAATAATTGTCTTACACCCAAGGCAATATTAACTGCCTCCAATGCCTGTCGTTCCAACCTTTCAATTTCCTCGATTGACTTGGCATCAGCACCAAAGGTACGGGCTGCTGAACCAGCGATTAAGAATGCCCCTGATACGGCTTCAACAGCTCCTGCAAGGGCAGATAATTTCTGTTCCGTATCAATACCTTCAAATTCTTTTTCAACATCTTTAAACTCACTTTTAAGGGTGTTTAACGCCCTTGCGGTTTCCTTATACTCTTTCGTTCCAAAATCAAGTCCTTTGAGTTCTTCTGATAATTTTTCAATTTCAGATTCCAACTCATTTATATTCTTGATTACCTTCTCCCCACCTTGTGAGTTGATTTTAATGTTAAGTGCGATTGTTTTTGCCATATCTATAAATATTAGTAAGTGGTTATGGTTGCATATATATTACCTGATGCGGGGAAATAGTTGTATGCTTGAACTAAATAACCCACACCTGATGATGGTTGAGCAATGTCTGTTTGACCCAGTGAGCAATCACCAGGTGATGTTCCAAGACATAATCTAAGATTATTAAATGAACCACCCACAACATTAACCCATGTAATAGTGAATGTGTATATATTAAAACCTGATGGTACTTGAACCGTTCCTGAACCTACTGAGGTTTGATATAAGTATTGTGTTGTACCTTGATATACCGTTAATGATAATGAGTTGATATTCGTATCATATGGTGATGCTAAGTTATTGTTTATATACCAAGACAGAGTATTTGTCGGTGTTGGTGTTGGTGTAGGTCTTGGAGTGTTCTGTGATACATAATCAGGTGCCACGGGGTCTGATATTTCTTGTGTCTTATATGGTTCTTTTAAAAACTCACATTCAACCAATGACTTATCGGTTATATCCCCATCATTTATTGAATATAATCTCCATCTTGAATTTAAGAAATAAACAGAATCATTAAAATCAATCTTTGATACATCCTCAGGGGTTAATATGAAATTCCCCTTGAATATTCTTGCTTCATCTGAATATAAAAGGTCAAGGTAGGGTTTATACCAGTATCGGTATAGATTGTTTGGTGTATAACCCTTAAAATCGGTATTATCCATAAAGAAGTCATAGGTGGGGTCAAAGTTTAAATCAGAGAAAGGAACATCATCTTCTTCTGTTAATTGAGATAAATGACTTATAACAGGATATGTGTCGTGTCCCACCGATGTTGTACCAGATAAGATAAAATATTCGGCATTATCATTATTTGTTGTACCAGTATAGAAATATTGTTTTCCACAATAGAATCCCAACCTTAATCCTAAGGACATCGGTGTTTGTCGTGGGTCTGTATTTGGTTCTCCCAATCTATATAACTCAGGGATAATCATTGTTGAACCTGATGCTATTGAATCTGTTGGTAGGGGTTCAAACTTGAATTTAAGTTGTTGTGTCCCCGATAATAGGTCTGATTGTTTTTCAAAGAATTTCTCACCAAATATCTCGTTAAACTGATTGATGAAATAATCATTCAATATATCATCTGCTTCTGAATAAGTTAAATGTAATATTCTTTGCAAGTCAAAATCTAATGGGGTGATTTCATATGGGGAATTGTAATCCAACTTATCACTCCAATCATAAGTTGTACCACTGGCTGAACTTAAATAATTCGTCCATGGCTCAATTAAAAATGAGTTCTCACCATTTGGTATTACCACAAGGTTAAAAACCCCAATAACATCCTTAAAAAAGTCCAAGGCACTAATATTACAAGGTAGGTTGTCCTCCCAATATACATCACCAAGATTTGGAACAACATTTGGTGAATTATATAACTCCCAAAATGCTCCATCTGTACCAGTTCTAAATCCTAATTTATTGTAAGGGTCACCACCTGTTGTTTGTCTTCTAAACATAACTGCCACCCTTTGTCCTTTGGTAAGGGATGCGTTTAAAAAGAATATCTTTCTTGTGGCTGAACCAACGGGTATTGGAACTCCCGATTGGATTGATTCAATACTACCTGTGTCAATATCTCTAATGGCAACATCAATATATGTGGGAGCATATGCTGTTCCTGCAATAAAGATTTCTTGCTCAATATGAAATTGATAATTTCCTGTAATCGGTACGATGAACCAGTTATTACCCGTACCTGGTCCTGTTGCGGGGTATCCACTCTCGTTAAATTGGTCTAAATAATCATATTCAATGGTGTTATACACAAAGTAATTCCATGCATCCACTGGATTTGGTGCATCATAAAAATAATTTGTTCCCTCATATGTTGCCAAAAATACATTTTGATTTTCAGGTCGGTCTCCAATAACCGCTGTACCCATACCTGAATTATTTCCTGCTAATACAAATATGGATTGAAAATAGTCGGTATTGAAAAATTGACTATCATATCTAAACCCTGCTTCTTCAAAGATTAAATCAATCATATATCTTAGATTTAACCACGGCTTAAATTGGTCTATGGTGATTGGTTCGCTTTGGTTGGTAAAGTTTGTACCACCCACTCCAAATGTACCATAAGATAAATCAGGGTCATAACCTGTATTTGCAATGGGGTATAATACATTTCCTGTTATACCAGAATAGTTTGAATATGTCCCACCAGTAAATTCCCATGTGGTGACAATATTGTCATAAGTTAATTCATGTTGCACATCTTCATAATTCAACTGACAAATATTAAAGTTTTGTAATACTGACGAAAAGGGTGCTACCTCTTGAACTATATAAACCTCATATTGTGTCCCCTGTGGTTCAACAATAATCTTATTCAATCTCATCTTTCCTCTAAACACATCATTACCTCCCGATTGAATTACACAGTTGGTTTGAAGTTTGTTATTGAAGTCAGTTGCATTTACATTAAATGCTGAACGGAAGAACCTCTCATTATTGTCCGTTGAGGGGATTAGAAAGGTTTTGGTGAATGATGTCTTCCTTTGGGTAATATCCTCCACCTCTTCAATAGATTTATTCACAGAGATTGTTAAATCACTTGGAACATCAAGATTTCTCCATTGTCCCGCATCAATATCATATGCCAATAATTGAACCATTAGTTATGTTGTCTTAATTCTTTATATCCTCCGTTATATTTAAGGATTAACTCAATTTGTCCTGGTCTCTTTGGATTTGGTATTACCACCTCAGTATTGGTTGGAATGATTGGTTCAATATCACCATCAGGGTAAATAATATACACTCTTGGTGACCTTGATAATTCTTCACTTAACCAAATTGCATCTGCTTTTGAAATATAACCACTTCTTAATATACCTGATTTTGATTGAGGGTTATTCCATACCTTATTGGTGTAGTTCCAACCGTAGTAAGTGTTTTCGTGCCATCCATCAACATAAAGTTCAGGTGCTTCTGTATAAGTTTGTCTATTGACATTATAACCCAAGTCCTCAGCCCCTTTGAATGTGAAATAATCATATGTTCCCAACTTATTCTCAAACATCAATCTAATATTGGTTGTGCTACATTCCTCAGGGAAATAATAATAGAACCATTCTGATATTTGTTCTGCATCAAGACAATCCCCTTCACTTGGTATTTCACCACCACAAGGACATACCGCAAATGCTGATGCATAATCTGCGTAGAATGTGGTTATATTTGATGAAATAAATCCACCACCACCTAAGGTTACAATTTCATATACCTCATTATTATAACAGAAGAATTGACCGATGGTTGCTCCTGTTGTGTTGTTAAAGTGAGCATATGTTGTATCATCACATCTGTTTAATGCAATGAAATTACTACCCACAGCTGGTGGGGTTGATGATGGTGTTGGTGTAGGAGTTGGAGTAGGTGCATCACATTCACATCTTCCAACNANCACAAACACCACATCTATAAAATTAGAATATGGAAAAGTACAACTTTCAATCTGTGCATAACTTGTTGATGGTATAGAAATGACTGTCGTTGAACCACCAGGACAAGGTTCATAAAATACATCAACCGAAAACTCATATGGGTTATAAATGTCATAAACAGTACAATCACAAAAAGGAACTGTTGGTGATGGTGTAGGGGTTGGTTGAGGTGTTGATGATGGAGTTGGTAATGGTGGTTCTGTTGCCTTCTCCAAACATACTCTATAATACTTTGTTGAACTTGGATATAATATTCCATGCTCATCTAAGTTGGCTGGTCCCGTTCCAACATATGAAATATATTTCTTTTGGTAATCAACAAAGACTGGTAGAATTGATGTACCACCAGAACAATTTAATCTCCAACCACAATTATCTATGGTGTTGTAAGTCCTTGCTGAACTAACCAAATTATCATTAACATCATAAAATTCAAATCTTGCTGAAAATATTGCTTCTGATACTTGACCTAACCCTCCCTCTGATATTAACTGGTCGTCAATTAAGGTGGGATTTAATCCCGCCAGTGTTGCATATTCTCCATCTTGAATATATTGTACTCTTGGTGAATTGGTTAAGTATCTGTGAGTATCCCACGGCTCAGGGGTTGTTGGTAATGAGGTATTAAGATAAAATACACTTGAATTGAAATACTTTCCATCAAACCATTCCTTAACACCATTGAATATGTATTTCTCATCTCTACCCCAACTTACAGCAGGGTCTCCAACATTTCCATTACCATCATAAATTAAAGTATCCCCATTTTCTGTTGTTGCATATTCTTCACCCACATATACTCTAAAATTGGTAATGTCTTCATTTAACCAACCCCATTTACAAGTGTTAATCGGGGTATTACCCGTACAACCCATATTGATTGGATTTGAGTTGGTGTAGTTTCTAATTATTTCACTTATATCACATTGACCCCAACTGTTGTTCTGTGGGGTTATTTTTAATCTTGATATAAAAGCATTGTCGGCATAAATATCAACAACATATCTGTATTTGTAATATGCGGTCTGTGCAGTACTGCTGAACTGTATAACACTATTCCCATATGCGGGTTGGTATTTTCTTGGGGTTGATAATAATGTAATCATAGTATTTCTAAATTCTCGTTGTTTAAGAATATAATTCTGTTTAATATATCCTGTATATCTTCAAGACCAGGAACTCTTTCAATCTCACCCGATGCAACAAGTTCATCATAATAGTCCTCAAATATCTTTTCAACATCAGGGGTTGCAAGTCCCAATATATCTACTGGTCCAATACCCCTTCTCTGTATTGACCTTGATATTACAAAGGTTAATCCCTTCTGTTCTGTTTCACTTAATGCTGAAAAACCTGGTATNTTTATCCTTGCCCAATCTCTTATGTTTTTTGGATTTACTGATGGGTACTTACCAGGCCATTTGCCAGGTCTTCTCCCTTCTGCAAAAAGAATATCAACACCATAATCCTCCATTGTGATTACAACTTCATATTCCCCAAAATCGGGGTTTAATTCAACTCTGTAATCTATGGAGTTTTTTAATCTACCTGAGGCATTAACTTTATAATTACCCAATGATTGACCTCTATAATCATATCGGGGTCTTGGCTTGTCTATTTCTTGTTTTAAGAAATTGACTGTGAATTCACCCATTCTTTTTAATAATTCCTCTTCCATTATAGACAATAACTACCTTCTACTCTAAATGTTATTTGTGCTTCAACACCTGCCATCACCTTTGTAAATCGGTCAAGGAACGGGGTGAATTGAACTGGTGTTTGAATAAAGAACGAATAATCCTGTAATTGATTAATATAGTATTGAATAAAGTCCTGCAATAAAAGATGGGATTCTTCCAATACGCTCAACTGATTTATCTCCTCATCGTCCAACTGGTCGGCAATGATTATGTTAAATTGAAAATCGGTATAGGTGTCATTGATGGTTGATGGTAAGGGTATAACATGCAATATGGGGAAATTCAACGGTTCGTTGTTTCTTCCCACATCTGATAATCTACCCCAAGTGAAAGTTTTGATGATGGGGTGTTGTTGAACGAATGCCTCAAAGGAATCTATTATTTGTTTGAAATTATTCATATCTCGTTGTATTATGTATAAATATTTTTTATTTAACTAATCATCTCTTTCTCATCTTCTCAATCTCTCTCTTTTCTTTTCTTGCCTTATCAACTCTGTAAGAAAGATATTGTAATGCCTCGTCTTTATCTAACTTTAATACCTCCTTCATCTTCAAGGGGTCTTCATTTGTAAGTACCATAAAGGTCTGATAATAAAAGTTCATCATATCGGACAACTTTTCCTCATATGTCCTTTCATCAGGTTCTACGGGGTCTCCCTCCTCTATTGGTTCTCCATAGATGTTAGTGTATCTTCTACGAGTAGATGATTGTACTTGGTTAAAAAAAAAACGCCAGCAAGAACATCCTTCAATAGTATATCACCCATTTCCTTACTTCTTTCAACACACTCATCATAATCATATTCAACCAATGTTCTTTCATTTGTCATCTTATCATATTTGGTTGTGGGTCTGTATAATATTGCTGCGATGTGCTTGAAATTAAGGGGTCTCATTGACAATAAACTTTCCAAATCAACCCATTCACCATATGACATCTTTGAGGGATTTACAAGTCCTAATATCTCCTTTCCTGTAAAGATTAAGGGTCTTAACTCCCCCTTCTGTGTTTCATTTGATACATAGGTGTTTAAGACCTTTGCAACGAAGTTTATCTGTTGCATGGTTGCTTGTCTTATCTTCTGTTGAGGTATTCCCGTAATAAGGGAAATGAACTCATCATTCTCAGGGTTCTTATTGTTCTTTAATGTCTCATACATATCAAGGGTAATCCCCTTTAATTCATAATCTTTGTTTNCTANTTGTACCTTCATCATAAAAAGTGATATTGTGGTTTTGGTTTATTAGACATCTCCATCGCATATCTAATCGCATCTATTCCGTGATTGTATTTGTCCTCAGGGGTGTCTAATATATTTCCGTCTTTATTTTTCTTCCATTTATAGTTTTTAAACTCATCTAAAATATTAGTTGATTTCTTATCTATATAAACCTTATGTCTTTTGATAAGGTCTATACCATGTAATATGGTATTTTTCTTTACTGGCTTTGCATTTATCCCCGACCTCTTTAAATCTTCAATAATCTCAGGTCTTGCTGAATCACACCATATTTCATCAGTGGGGTCAATATCCATCTGTTGTATCTTATAAATAATATCATTTGCAGTTAATCCCCTTTGGTATAATAATTCTTTTACATAGATATTATCATCAATCTTTCTTATTTCAACAAATGCTGTTGGGTCGTTGTATCCCCAGTCAAGTCCCCTGAATATGTTTTTGGTTTGGGGTATTTCATCTGTTTCATAATATTTGGTAAATACACTATTGGTTGCAATACCCCTCTCACCTAATCCAAAGACCCTCCACAGGTTTTCATCTTTATCTTGGAGTGATTCTATTTCCTTAATAATTTCCTTCGTTAGAAAGGGATTTTCCTTGTAGGTTGATTTATGAAAAAATACATCTTCTTCTGTTTCAATCAGGTCGTAGATATAAGAATATAAATCTGAGGGGTTGTAATCCATTATGATTGTATGTGTTGTTCTTATGGCTAATTGCACATATTCATCTCTTGTTATTTCATTTGCTTCGTTGATAAATAAAATATTTCTCTTCCTCCCCCTTAACTTCTGTTCTTCATCTGTACTAAACCATTCTATAACTGAACCATTATCTAATGTGTAATATCCTTCTTGTTTTTTCCAGTTGGAGGGATTGTATAGTGCCAGCGTTTCTAAAATTTCTTTAAGGTCTTGTAGGACTGAACCCTTTAACGCTGGTAGGGTTTTTCTGACGATTGAGAGGGTTATATTTGGTGTTTGGAGTAGATGTATCACCAACCATAAGATAATGTTGTAGGTCTTACCAGAACGAGCCGAACCCTGAAATAAAAGTAATCTCTTATCTTTGTTTTCTTCTAATTTCTCAAATATCTCTGTGGTTTGTATTTTCATAACTTTTCCAACATTTTATCAAACCATAAGTCAAGTGAATAGTAGCGACTATTAGTTCCTTTATCCCCATAGTCAATACCATTATCATTTGTTAAACCACCGCCGAAGTTTCCACCCCTATATTGTTTATGTTTAGCGTTGGGGTTAAAACCACTTTTACTAACACTACCATCATTTAACATATCATCACAGACAAGTAGGTTGGGGGTAAATCTACCACCAGTATCATTAGTAGTAAAACCATCGTGTTCGTATCCAGCATCACCACCAAAAATAGA
>JGI10211J34971_10001861_pt1 | contig 17351 bp, 20 predicted proteins | sample Etolagsediment_FD_34971 | JGI IMG/M metagenome (IMG submission 34971) | reverse complement strand
GCTCTTCCGATCTCTCCAAGACCTATTGGTTGAGGTTGTGAAAGAGGTTCGTATTCATTATTGGGTATATATCCACCATCGGTATCTACAATCAATGTATTAGCTTTTTGTAATTTTTTAAGATCTTGGAACTTAGCAATTATCTGTATAGTACCTTCAGGAATGTTTACATTGGTATTAAAGCTAAAAAACTTCTTATAGTCGTATATCACCAGAAGATCAATAACCACCTCATTACCGGTAGTATCAAACACAAAACCCACACCATTACAGATAGGACACAACTGACCGTATGGAAAATTAACAGGGCCTCCAGGTTTGTATCTACCGCTAGACTTACCATTAATAGGATCTATCTGACAATTAGGACACAAAGTTTTCTTACTATCTTTAGATACAAGCTTACAAGGTCTAGAAAGCCCATTCTCTCCAAACATTCTGTGAATCTGGTCTACAAAAATTTGATTAAAAGTAGAGTTGATCATGCAGAACTATCCGATACTGTTACTATGCCCTGAATAATTATTTGTGTATTTCCATCAGAAGCAATAAGTCTTATTAAATAATATAGGCTACCTAAAGGTAATCTTAAGGTGTGTTTGACAGGAATATTTACTGAAACTCTGGCAGTGGTATAGTTTATATCAATCATTCTATTTTGTGTGGACGCAAATAATAATCCACTGGTGCTTGTAGAAGATTGTTTTATAGACATATTAACAGAATAACCGTCTATATCAGCAGGGGAGGAAGAAACGGTTCCGTCTTCTGCGACTGTCTGAAACTCTAAATCAAACAACATATTAAACGTTTGACCTCTAGTAATACTGATATTATTGGTCGTAGCTACTAGACATCCAGCGCCAGGATCATTATCTGGAATACTAATAACATTTATGTTATCTATACAAAATGCCATATTCTCACCTAACTGTAAAAATTATTTGGACCACCATATCTAGCATCTCCATAATGTATATTCATGCTTGTGGGATCAAATTTATTACCAGCAAAAGGACTCAACACAGCTTGCACCATATTGGGATTACCTATTTCAAATTCTTGTCTTAATTTCTCATACATTCCACATGGACCAACATCTAGTAAATCTTTATATCCTTTTAGATTACCTGCGGTATGAAGGCTTGCAGAAGCAAGACTAGTTTTTATTCCCTCGTTAATAGCTTTGGTTCTGTATGTGCTTTGATCCAAAATACAAGCAGCCTTCAAAGCTACCAAGGCCGTAAAATCATTATCTAAACTGGATTCAACAGTAGGGTCTGGGCTAATGGTCTCATTAACAATATCAACAGAATATGTTTCGGTAAAAGAAACTTCCCTATTAACATTCATTGCTGCAACCACCACCACTTGTTTAATTCGAGCGTCTGAATATGTTGGATTAGGGTCAAGGTCATTAATCCAAACCCTAGTAATAATAGGAATTTCTAGCTGCCATGACATATTTATATCCTTCTTAAATTTAAAACTCTAATAACATTATACACCATATGACTATAATGGAATTACATTAATAAATTATTATTGTTGAATAATATTATTCTCAACCCCAACCTTGCCAACATATGCCAAAAGTGCGGTCATAGCAGTTTGTAGGTCGGTATCTTCAGCAGATTTAGCCAACATATTTTCAACCCTTATCCACTGGCCGTTTCCGGGTTCTAATTCAGCAACGCCGTCAAACATCCCGTATTTGTGGAGTTTAACTTCGCCCGTAACGTCACCATTAGGATCTGGAGCGCGAATTACTATTTCTTCCACCCAAACCCGATCATAGGTTTTGGCCGGAATTACTGTTGGTTCTACTGCGTTTAATATTGGTAAATCTGCCATATTATTCTCCTTATAAGTTATTAATTTGTTGATTGTAATCTATAGTTAATTTACTTCTATAATTTCCATACGCTAACATCAATGGAGTCATTTGTTCCAAGCTAAGACAGTAAATTTTGCCACTTTTATCAGTTATGTATGTTGAATTTGCAGTATTATTTTCTACGCTTTCTTTTAAAAGTATGTAAGCGCCGGTTAATAATGTAACGTCTTGATCGGAAAGTCCAAGAATCACACCGGCAGGATAAAGGTTTTTAGGAACAACAAAACCAGCATTTATTTTCTGCTGTAGGTTTTGTTCAATATGTTTTATTTTGTTTTGTTTTTTTCTATGTTCAAAAAAATCTTGAGCAATTTCTATATCTCTATCTGTTAATATTGTGGGTTCAATGTTTAATTCCTCTAGAACTAATGGGTCAAGAACATATTTTGAATGATCAGTTCTTGTACTGCCATCTTTGAGTCTAATTCTTGGAGACAATTTAACGATATTACCACTAGATCTATGTCTGTAGTAAGGTGGTTCACCATAATAATCCTTTGAGCTGCTCATTTGTGTTTAATACCTTATTTTTATGTCGAGTTAGAAGTGGGGAAGGTTTCAGTCGGTGGGGTGAAGTTTTGGGTGTAACGGGCTGTACCGTCTGTGATTCGGTATGCGTCTATGTACATCTCCTGTTCTCCAAAATACCCATTCAGAGTGTTAGTAAATGATTCGACTCGTGTGCCGGTTACAACAGATACACCATCCACAAAAGCCTCGTAATAATCACTGTTGCCACTACCGTTATCTCTACGAGTGAGAGCAAAGTGATACCATGTGTTTGCTGCTAGATTAAGTGTTGCGGAGGTTGCAATTACAGCATTAGTGCGAGAGACTCGTATTTTGTCGGATAAGACTAAAAAGAATGGACCAGTAGTTCCGCCACGAAACAATTGATAACTCGCAGAACTGCTGTAATTGGGAAACATGGCCCAACATTCGATTGTGAAATCTCTTCCTTGAAACCAAGCGGGGCTTCTTGGGAAAACAACCCTAGAAGAAGTGTCAGTGAGATAAATGCTTTTCGTGCCAACCTTCGACGCTACAGCTGTAACCGATGCATTTGTATAGGTTAATGTAATTTGATTGGCTGATTCATCGGATTCAGAATCTTGGAGTAACAACGCGACATCACCAAAGTATTCATCATACAAAGTATTAAAGGGCCAAATGTCACCTTTCCTCGCAAGAAATACGTCTCTTAATGTCCAGATACCATTCGCGTTTGATGTGCTGGGGTAAGTCATTAGTTCAATTCCTCATAGCTAAGTATAAAATTAATAGTTCCACCGGCGCTGATATTAACATCTATTCTATGATCTTCTTCTATCCATATTGGTGAGTTTTTATCTAGCAAAGCAACGGTGCTGTCAAAGGGTATAGTAACAGTACTAATAATCGGATAACCCGTTCCAGATCCAGCCGTAGCGTTATCATATAATGTAACAGAACAGTCAGTATTATTGTTTCCATCAATATTACAAGCAATAAGGGTGGTTGTTTTTAATATCTTATTGCTACCACTACTGTTTGTTAACAGATTTTCTTCGGCTGTTCCACTAGGAGTAATATATGTTGTTTTGCCATAAATAGAAGTAGGGTTTTTAATATCTGGATTAGCCATTATTTTTATCCTTTATCCGAAAACGTGAATCATTGCATAAGACGAAGACGATGTTGGTGTCCCAGAACCTGTTTGGTTTTGCCAAGATAATACACCGTTACCATTGGTTACTAATACTTGATCAGCGGAACCATCTGTTGTGGGGAAAGTAAACTGGTCGTTAATGTTGATACTATTAGCACTGAATGTTCCGTTGATATCTAGTTTGTAGGACGGCGTAGCCGTTCCAATCCCAAGATCCCCATCAACATAATACAATCCAGAACTTGGTTGCCAGTAATCTAAGCCACTGTTATAGATCAAAAATTGATTATCAAGCAAACCGCTAACGTCAACGTCATGATTATCGTTAATGTGACCGTAACTAGCCGGTCGCACAAACATCTTACCATTACCATTTCCATTACCCGGATCAAGAACTATCGCAACACTAATACTGTGCTTAGGTTCGTTTTTGGTAAGTTTACCAGCAACCGTAGGATGAACATAAAGAATATCTCCAGCAGCCCAAGTTTCATCGCCTACGGCATAGTTAGAGGCAGAGCCGTCCAGATCCATATCGTGCAAGTGACCAAAATCAACAACATAACCGTTATTATTGTTATTAACATCCTCAAGCACAGCGCCCATAAAGCGAACTTCACGGATAGATCCGTCAGCAACATATTTATCTGGCGTGATCAAACCATTACTATGAACCCCTGTGGCATAAACTACTTGACCCTTATACAAAGTGCCGCCAGTTTCATTGCGAATTCGGAAATACCTATGTTCGCCAATATGAATAGTAGTATTATCAGTTAAACCAATATCAAGACTACCCTCAGTATCATCCCAACTAAGCTGTCCCTTTGTTAGTATTGACTCATCCTCTGTATTGAAAGATATTACGTCAAATACTCCAGTGGGAGCAGTTACATAACCTCCGTCAATATAAAGATTCCTAAATGGGAATGATGATGAACCTAGATCATAAGTTCCGCTAGACAGTGGAATGAAATGTCCATCACTATTAATTTTTAGTCTTCCAGTAGCAGGAGTAGAGTCTGCTGATGATGTGGATAAAACTATAGATGCGGGATTAGACGCACTTGTAAAAGATCCTTCTGCTTGAGAATAAATTTGAGATACAATATAAGTAGCAGCTGCGCCATCTGATTCAGAAGGCACAGCAAAATTAATTCTACCTAATATATCTCCACTAGTAATAGTACTATCGCCAGCAGCATTTTGTAAAGTTAAACTATACATATTAAATTATATACCAGTCTGAACCATTGCTAACAAATGTAAGAGTTTCATATTGATAATAAAGCTGGAAAATATTGGATCCGTCTATATTATCGGAACCAGCCCTAGATATCAACACATCATAGGGGCCGGATTCAGCATTGCCATCGATTCTTTTAACAACCTTAATTGTTCCTGCTGTTGCATTCTCTGGTAAAGTAACAGTAACACTAGCCCCAGTAGCATTAACTAATGTAATATCTTTATCTAGAGTTTTGCTAGAGCTAATAGTTTCGATGCTCTTAACGATTTGTGAACTATCAACTTGAATATTAACAGTATTAGCAGCGGTAAGTCTACCTTGAGAATCTACAGTGAAAGTAGCAACTCCGCTAGCAGAACCATAGCTTCCAGCAGAAACTGTGGTATTGGTAAGATTCACGGTATCAGCATCAACACCAATACCAGTACCAGCACCAACATTAAAAGTTCTGCTTGAAGAGATATCTCCACCACCAGTAAGACCACTACCAGCAGTAAAAACCACTCCTGTATGGTTAATGTGTTCATTAGCTACATATCCACTAAGATTATCATGAAAAATTTCACTATCCACACTATTCACAGTAATAGTGGGGACACCCCCAATACCTGTAACTACAAATTCAGCACCAACCCCACCTGAAAACGTAATAGTTTCTCCATCGTTTACAGTTTCATTAGTAGTGCCATCGGAAACTATAAAACTGCTCATTGCACCAAGACCACTAACAAACGTATTTCTATTTATCTTTTTTAGACTGCCAGCATCATCATCATAAATCATGATATAGTCATTAGTAGAATCCAAAGCTGTGGTTAGGGCTGTCAAGCCTGTTATAGCAGCATTAGTTAATGATGCATTTAATGTGGCATTTCCTTCATCTCCATCGAAAATAACATTACCAGATAACTCATCTCCTAACTGTAAAGTCAAAGTAGATGTCCATCTAGTAGCAGTATCGGCATTACCCTGTAAATCAGCAACTATAGTACCACTATCTCCACTAACAACTACTTCTCCACTAATAGTAGCCTGTGGCACAAACATGAATTTGCCAGTACTATCATCAAAACCAAAAAAACCAGTTTTAGCAACATCGGTATAATAAGCAAAAGAAACACCTCTATCTTTATTATCATCAATAGTGGGATTTCCTGTTCCACTTGCTCCTAATCTAATAATTGGATCTTGAACAGTAACCGTTGTAGAATTAACAGTGGTTGTTGTTCCATTAACTGTCAAATCCCCAAGAACGCTTACAGTACCGTCAGAACCAATTGTAATAGCTCCAGGTAAATTAGATACTCCTATAGTTCCATTATTTTGTATTTTGATATTGCTAGCATTTAAAAAACCTCCACCAATTGTAAAAGCTGAATCGGCTTCATAAACTTGACCACTAGGAGAGTGCCCATAATAAACAATACCACTTGGTATTTCGGCTCCTGCTCCTTGGTTAACTCTGCTTGGATGGTATGACATTTTTTTCTCCGTATTTAAATAGTGGCGACAATACTACAATAATATACACTATACTATATACCAATCATTGCCGTTTGAAAATAACGACACAGATTCATTAATATAGTGTATGTTAAATAAATTTCTAGAATCTATAGTTTCTCCTGATTGTGGATTTATAATACAATTATTATTTCCAGCAATTTTTTTTATCGTTATTGTATATCCTTCCAATCCCGTAGCATATGGCATAGTGACTTGTAGCTGTTGCGAAGAAGAGTCAAGCAAAATTATATCATCATCAAAGTTTAATACATCGTCAGAAGATATGGTTCTGTGCTGTCTTTTTGATCTGCTAGAAACAAACTCTATTGCAGATAATGATGAATTTACCGATAGTAGATAATTATCATAACCACTATAACTTGCAGGTGTGTCTTCTAGGTCTAGAAACGTGGATGGAGTTCCTCCGATACCAGTTCCTGTAGCATACGCGGAATTTATTCCAGTAATATGGCCATACTGATCAAGAAAAATATCTTGAATAAATAAATTACCATTGTTATCTACAGAAGATGCTGCAGAGATTGTTGGGTGACTGACTGTAAAATCTGTACTAATAACTAAATTAATAACATTGTTTTGATCTACAGTAAGTCTAGATGGATCAGAATCAGCATCTAAAGATGTAACTATCTCAATAATATTTTTGGCGGTCTCAGTTGTCCCATCAATATCCTGTTCTATTTCCAAAAAAAATTTATCTTGTGAAGAGGTACTAGTCACACTATCAGAAGTACTAGTATTAACATCAATAATATATGTTTCGGACTCTAAAACCTCTATTTTAAAGGTTGCCATATTAAACTGTACACTCTAATAATGTGCTTGATTTACTATATCTTTTTAAGATTGTAATATTACCATAAAGGATTCTAATAATATACTTGCCACCATCAGTATAATGGTCATCATCTGACTGCAACTCAAAATCATATTTAGCACTAGAAAAATTATAACTATTTGTTACATTGGCCGGTAGCTCAAATTTAATAGTTCCAGAATTATCATCTAAAATAATAAAATTATACAGTGAAGGGTCTGAGTTTTCTGTAGTAAAAGTTGATACTTCACCAGTATTTGTGGTCCAAATAATTCTAGCACACCATCCCCTAATATCTATCGGGTTATTGTTGGCGTCTTTATATACTACTGTCATCCTAAAGGAAGAGCCCTGCTCTATATTAAAATCATACTGGCTAGCTGCCATCATATCTCTCCTTTGAAGTGATTTAGTTTTATACTAATATATACACAATCCTATAAAAAAAGGGCTAGCAGGTGCCAGCCCTTTTCTACTTGGAAGTAGTTATAGAACAATTAGAGAGATCCGAGGATAACTCTGCGGTTGTCTAGAACAGCAAAGCCTTGCTCTGCCCATCCATAAAAACCAGCTCTCTTTTGTCTATGAAGCGAATCGTCTTCGAAGATCTGGACCTCTTGACGAACTGGCATCACAAAAGAATCTCTCTTGCGTAAGTCTAGACCAACGACAACTTCGGTATTGTGGCCAGTTGGCATGGTGCCACTTAGCTCATTGGAGTAGAATAGTTGATACTCCTGGCCACTACCTAGTTCATCTAGGTCATGTAGATTAACGCCAAAGATTCTATTGACACTACCATCTGCAGCTGTGTAGATCTCGCGACGAGTAACTTCGTCAACTTGATCAACACCCCAGTTACGAATGTCTTCCATTGCTTCTGGAGAAACATACAGGTCTGTTAAAGCTCCTCTGTTATTAGAGGTGCTATTACCACCGCCATTACGACGCATAACGGTCTTCATAAGACTTACCAGACGCTTGGTAAACTGACCGTTTTCAGCATCGCCGTCATAAACAACGATATTGCGATCAACACCAGCTGCTAGTAAAGTATGCCAACCGTCATCGTTCATCTTCTTGACAAACTGGGCTTCCATAACTTCCATAGCACGACCAACAACATCCCAACGAGCATCACGAGCATATTTTAAGAGATAGTCGATGCTGGCACCAATGTCATAGGTTGGAACCATGACATAATCGCCTTCAACATGACGCTCTGGAATATAACCATGATTTGGGATGGTATAAGCAACAAAATCTTTTTCAGTGCCTGGGGCAAGAAAATCCAATGGAAATTCTGGAGTGGCACTTTCTGATAATCTAACTGGCTCGAAAATGCCGTCTAGAATATCACCATTGAGAACACCTTGTCTTAATGGGAGTTCTAAAGCTTTGGCAAACTGTGCGTTGGCCTCTAAAGACTGATTCTTCTCTGCTGAGCCAGAGCGCATTAGAAGATCAGTTAATTCTTGAGAAGGCTCGAATTTATCGTAAGATGCTGACATTGTTTTTTCTCCCATTTATTTAGACGTTGATTGAAACTTTAGCATAACCATCGGAATCTTTAGCGCTGAGGAACTGACCGACAGCAACTGCGCCAGTTTCTTGAGTAGCACTAACATTACCACCACTATGAACATAAGCGACTTGGCCAGCAGCTGGATTGCCGTCAATGTTATTAGTTGTGACTTGACCATTTCTTAGGATAGTAACCTTACCACCCTTTTGCACTTCGTCTTTGTGCCAATTAATGTGCTGTCTAGTTAGATCAAGATCTACAACATCATTAAGTAATACTCCGACTGGATATGCGCCACTTGGATTGCTTGCATAAGAAACAACAGCATTAGCATCGTCCATAGCAACTCCAACACCAGTGGAAGCTGTGGATACAGATACAACACCGCCTCTAGTAGCAGTTGTGCTCATGAAAAATGAGACATCAGTTAGTAATTCGATACGATCAGGTTTTAGAGCCATTTTATTCTCCCTTATTTAGTTTTTTGCCGAGTCTAGAATAAACAAAATCAATTAAAGCCGCGCTAGTTGTGTTGGCTTCAGAATCGTCTTCACCACCAACAGTAAGATCTAGAGCTTCAGTCTCTTCAACCTCTTCTAAAATCTCATCTGTTGTATCAAATTCATTTTCTGCCTTTGATTCTTTTTCTTTTTTCTTGTCTAAGGCTTCTTTAAGTGCTGGGGGCATAGCAGCTTCAGCTTCTTTATTTTCTTCTTTCTTTGCCATTTTCTTTTTCATCATGGCAATAACTGAATCAAAAGCTTCATCATCAAGAGCGTCATATGCAGCTAAAGATTCTTGAATTTCGGAATCTTCAAAACCACAGTCTATTAAGGAGGCTGTTCTTTTTGCCATTAATTCTTTTTTCTTCATGCTCTTTACTTCTTCTTCCATCTTCTTCATAGCGGCTTCGCTCTCTTCAAGCTTTTTCTTCATAACGGCTTCTTCTTCCATTTTCTTTTTCATGGTAGCTTCAGCCTCTTTCGTTTTCTTTTTGTCTTCTTCTTTTTCTGCCATGTATTTTTTCATAGCTGCTTCAGCTTCTTGTAGTTTAATTTGCATTTCTGCAACAGTAACTTCTTGAGCTTCGACAGAAGCATCAAAGTTTTCTGTACTTTCAGAATCACAAGCAACAACTTGCTCTTCTGCAATTTCTTTATTTATCATAGTTTCTAGTTCTTCTTGTTTGCTCATTATACAAGCCTCCACAGTATGAGTTTCTATGTTATCTAATGATACACCTTTATTTTCAAAAATAAAGTTTTTTATTTTATCTTTTTTCATATCATCAAAATTTTCCAGCTTAGTTTGTAATATTATACTATTAACGTTCGCCGGTTTGTCAACATATCCCTTACCACTAAAAGTAATGTTTCTTAATACTCTACCAATTTTATAGTTATCTTTTTCTCCAGTTCCGCCATATGCTCTAAGATATTTTGTTAAATAAGAACTATCGTTATCTCTTGCTACAACTTTATATGAGCCAGTTGCAGTATCAGTGATTCCATAATCAAAATTATCAAAATAACATTCCATGCTAACATATTTTTTTCCTTCTTCAATAGAAGCAATAAGATCTCTAGTTCTATCCTTAAGCGATGGATCTGTATAAGCCTTATAAATTACTGAACCAGTTAATATGTGAAAATTTTTAGGTAGATTTTCTACTGGAGTATTTTTATCTATTAAAATCCCGTCTTCTGTAATAGGATAATTAGATATAATATGTCCTACAATAATTTTTTCGTCATGATTTAAATTAGTTGGTTTATGTTCTGGGGTTTCTTTTGCTTTCCATATCTCTTCTGGTTCAAAAATATCATCGTTTTTGTTCCAGTTAGAAGAAACCAAGATCGACTGAACGTAATACATATCAGTGTCTTGAATAGAAGCAAGCGCTTTCATTTGCTTAAAAACAGCATCTATACATAATGGCTCAGCTACAGAAGCAAACGACAGGGATTTATTACCCATAATTTGTTCTGCTATACCATCATCATATTCTTGTTGAAATAATTGCATTTTAGCCTCCAAATTCAAGCATACACCATAGAGTAAAAATATGCTTTTAATTGTTTATAATCTTCTGTTGTTAAGTCTTTATCTATTTGAGATTTGATTTGTTTAGAGAATTCAGAATATTTATTAGTAATATTTTGATTATTCTGAGAAGCTTTTATTTTTTCTTTAATTAAATCTGAAGTAATTTTATCTTTAGGATTAATACTAAATAGTATTGAAGTTTTTATATTATCAGCAATTTCATATTCTGATTGAGACAAACTTCTCATATTTTTTTTGCTAAAGAATTCCAGAAACACAGGATTAACAATTTCAGATATGTGATCTTGTAAGCCTAATGCTTTCATTATAAGAGATGCTCCTGTTTGTGGAACGAACTCTTTTTGTTTTCTTGGTTGGCTATCTTTGGATGTTTTGGGTCTACCTTGACCAGAAACGCCCTGGATATCTTTTTTGGGAGCAAATTGACTTTTCAGTTCTAACATTGTTTTCTCATTGTTATTATTGGGATCAAGTTCTAGTCCAACTTGACTAGGAGTAGCAATACCTAATTGTAGTGCAACTTTTCTTAAATTATAATCATTAGTAACATATGGTCCAAGCTTAGTTTCTTCTTTATTTTCTCTTTGTACTCTAACATTTTCTAACTCAGAATCAGCACCAAATCTCTTTTGCACAAATTCGTTAGAAACAATATTTCTGTCTGCCAATTGAATAATAAGAGCCTTCTCTGCTGTTTCGTCGCTAAGATCCATATTGTCAAATTCTATTTTCGCAGAATATCTGAAGCCCATAACTTTTTGAATCATGTCTAATTCTTCTTGCCAAAATCTTTTTAAAACATCTCTACCGTATTGTAGTCTCTGCGTTAAAGTCTTGAGACTAATAAAATTGTTTGTTGTACCAGCCGCCCCATAGGTTCCTGTGAGAGTTGGAGGGATTCCTAATCCAGCATATACATTATTAAGATGAGGAGTATATTTAGCCTCTCCAAGAAATTGATGAACATTAGTTTTACTTTCAATCAGCTCAATATCCGGACCCCATACAATATCCATAGTGCCACCACCAACATTGTTTTGTAATATAGAAGCCAACTTGGATGCAGCTGCTTTAGTTGGTGCAATCTTATGGTCTAAATTACCAAGTTTAAAAATTCTAGTATTTGAAATAGCACCATCTAATGCTGCCATATCCGCCAGCTTCAATTTTTCCAGGACTGTGATATCGTCCATGATGGAATACATCATTGGAAATGCCCAAGTCTGCCAATCATCCTTTTTGTAATGATTAACAATGACCTTATCAGGATCTAGATAATATGGTTTTCTAGTTTTAGCAGCTTCAATTACCTCTGGAGGCAATTTAGAAACCATAAACTTTTCTGCATCATTTTTGGGAGAATTAATGATCTTACGAAGATGAGCAGGAAGCTTTAAACCATATGCCTTTTTCCCGCCAACAAAAGAAGCTAGCGGACCAGCAGCGATTTCAATATATAGAGGATCAATAAATGTATATTTCCAAGGAATTTCTTTTGCCCCAAGAGTCGTTATTTGTTGTTTAATGTCTCGATCTGTAAAATCTGCAGCATTAGCTTTATACATATCTTTAATTGATTTGTTAGAAAGCTTAGCTGTTCTTCTTGTCATTACAACATTCCCTATGCGATAAAGATTGTTTAAGAATCTTTCGCTACGATCTTTCCCATTAACTTTCTTAAACCAGTTCCTATAAAATCTTTCTATTCTTTTATTGGGATGAGAAACAGTGATACCTTGAGCAGCAAAGTCCCCCATTAAATCTATTACATTTTTTACTAATCCTACTCTCTGATAAATAAATTCCGCTCTGTTTAATATATTGTATATCTGATTTGGAACCGCTTCGTAAGGACGATAGTAGTCATAATCAGACTTTGTTAAGCCTGGTTTACTAGAAATATTTGGTAGTATATTTGAAAGATCTTGTCTAGTAGTTGTTCTACCATAAGCTGCTTTAGAGTGATGCTGAATACCTATATATTCTTCTAAAGAACCGGCAGAAGCGTTTAGGGCCTCCTTTTGACTATCCTTATTATCTCCCCAAAAAACAAAAGGGGTTTCTAACTCATTATTGTTGTGTTGTTTCATTTTCTCTCAATACTATTGCAATGTGATTGGTTTATGAACATTTACACCTTATTTGTTAATTCCTATATAAATATCGTCATTAGCTGCATTTGTAAACCATTCTGGTCCTTTGTACATTTCAGAATCTTTTGAAGCAACAATACTTCTACTATCTCCACCTATTACATTATATTCAGGATCTAATAATTGTAAATCTAATTGTCTAGCTATCATGTTAGAAATTAAAAGAGAACTATATCTATCTTTTCTTAATTTTCCTTTTTTACCATGTGAACCTTTAACCTCTGGGGTATCCCACCTATCTCTAGCCCCTACCCCACTACTAGTTTGAGTCATAACTATGGTTGTAAGCTCATTTTTTAACTCTTCTATCTCAACAATACATTCGCTTAAACTATCGTATAAAGGATTAAGGTCTGCATCTAAAATATTTCTACCCTCTTTTTCTAAAGCCAAACCAATACTTAGTGAATCGAATCTAGGAAATATTAATTTTTTATCTTCAAAGTCTTTTCTTAATCCATGATTAGCTCCTGCAAGCCAATCAAACTTTGCAAATTGTATTAATTCAATAATGTGTAAACCAACTTGAGTATCGGTAGCTTTAGGCTTATCATAATCTATCTTTGGCCAAATTAAGCTTTCTCCTTCTTGTAAATTTTTAGGGTCGTGTAAAGCTTCTTCAATAGCAACACCGCCACCCTGAGCATCAACACCTATACTAATAACATTAAAGGCTTTCATTAAGTTTCTTATTTTTCTAGCGCAGAAACTATAGAAATCATGGTCTTCAGTAAGTCCTGTTTTTTGTCTTTCTCTAAAGTTGCCTCTATTAGTAGTCCAGCAATATACTAATCTTCTATGATCTTTGTTTAGTTCTATTACTGTGATGCTAAAATTATCTTTTTCACTAGCAGGATCAACGCCAATAATATATTGTTTATTTGGATCTCCTTTGATAATAGGATCAAAATTAATTTCTCCTTCAATTCCAATTATAGGTTTTTTCTCATTACAAGTGCAACTCTCTATGAGGCTACGTTTGAAGAAACCTTCGCTATCGCTAGTGAAACAAGCTGCATACTCCATCTGATAAATACCATTATGAATAGTTGCTTTCGCCCTAGCAACTTGCTTATCATCCATAAAGCCCTTAGGTATCATTTCGTATGGAATTCTGATAACACTATAATCTTTCCAATTAAAATTTTCAGGCACAGGACCACCAAAAATTTCTTCTAGTTCTCTAGTATCACCCTTGCTTTCTACTATAGCTTTATATCTTCTCCAATACTGAGCAAAATGCTTAAAGCTATAATCAGCAGTTCCACTAATAATAGCCTGGTTACTTTTCTTAACCATTAACTCATCCATCTCTGGCGTCCATATGCCCGCTTCTTTCATGGCCTTTTTCTTGGCCTCTGCCTTCACGTTTTGTATGGGGCTAGCACTAACAGCAGCGAAGCCTGACACAACTGTTTCGTAGATGTCAGGACTTATTGATGCAAATTCATCTGCAATAATAATATGGGCACGAAGACCTCTAATTTTATCACCAGTTCCTAATGGAATAGCAACTGCCCAACTTTCGCCCAGACGCATCGTGCAACGATCTACATCTCGTCTAGGACCATCACTAGCCCCACTGAATATACTTCTAATAATGTCGCTGTTACGCCACAAATTTTCCATATATTCAAATATAATTTTACTTTGTCGAAATGCACTGCCCACAATAACAATTTTACTTCCAGGAACAAACATGCATTTAAGCATAGCATACATTCCTAGAATAAATGATTTACCAAAACCGCGACTTGCAATAAACATTGGAAAAGGACGATTCCAAAACTCCTGTAGAATTGCTATTTGTATAGGATGTAGCTCTATTCCGAACAAACTCTTGACAGTAAATCCAAAGTATGTAGGATCTGTCATTATTCTTAAAAGATGAGCATCAGGATGTTCAATATCATATTTTGATCGCCCAACCATTAAGTTGCGATCTATTTTAATCTTGCTAATATCTCCTAAGCCCAGCCAGGCTTCGTCAAATTTTTTATTTTCTATTTTGCTGCTCATTTACTCTTTTCATTATGCTAATTGCTAATGCCATTGCGCTTTCTCTATTGCCACAAAAATGGGTGTGTATACCATATATTGTGTTTATTTCGGTTATGTATTTTAGCAGATATAGGGGCGTTATACGAAGGTTTTTCCATAATTTTGGAGGTATGCCACTGTTACGGGGAAATTGTAATATGTCATACAGGTCGAATTCAAATAGTATGTGTTTATGTGGATATCCTGCCATTCGATCTAGTACGTCTTTGAATCTTTTTTCGGTTATATTGTTTGATACCTCATTAACGCTGCTTTTTCTCTCTATGCATAAAATATTTTCAAGGCCCGCGATGCTATAATCGCCCGTGTCTAATTTAGCCTTTGTTATATTAAAATTATCGTTAAAGTCCCAAGGTTTTTGCTCCCTGGTATCTATGATAATATCAAAGTATTTATTTTTCATGATTGTTTGGCCGCCACTATTTTAAAAAACAAAGGAGCATAACCATCCTCATTTCCATGAATAAAATTATGATGTCTACGACACAATGTAATTCCATTATTAGGATTAAATCTTAAACCGGGATAATCACTCCACCTTTTTATATGGTGAGCATTCAAATATTTTTTAGTTCCGCATTTTGGCCACTGACATGTATACTGATCTCTTTTGTATACTTGATTGCGCCATTGCTTATAATTATTATCAATCTGTCTGGCCATTTGCTTCTACCGCCTCTGGTGTTAAAAAGGGCATATCGGAACTTTTATCTTGGTAAATATGAACTTGTTCTAAGTGATCAATATGTTTTTTTACACTCATGTTAATAATTTCCATTTGGCGACCTTCGATCTCTCGTATCTTTTCGTCCTCCAACATTCTCAGCAGACCAGTCCAAGACGATTTGCCGTCCTCGATTCTTTTGATTCTTTGTTCTCTTGTTGCTTTAAGATCTTTACTTATTTTTTGTTGTTCTGCAAGAAGTTTGGTATATTCGTTTGTGTATGATGTGATGCTGTTGCGGGCAAAACTTAACTGGGTTTCTAAATTGGTTAAGTATGCATTATCGCGGTCTTCTTCTTGTTTTGCGTATTCAGCATCAACCGTTCTTTGGATTCGTTCAGTATCTGCTATGTGGCGTTTGCGTTCTTTCATAGATCGATTGATAAGAATGTCAATAGTGATAAATTGTTTAATTTGTAGTTCCTCAGCGGGCAACACATCTTCACGGAATTGTTTAATAAGGCCTATCCATGTGTCCTCAAAATATTTTAATTCTCCGGTATCAGCATCAAACTGACGTTCTATTTCTTTCCAGAAAGTTTTTTTGTGAAGTTTGTGCCTTAGATAGTCACTATCTTCATCAGCTTCATCTCCTGCTAGTAGATGGTTTTCTTCTATAAATCTTGTTATAGGAGCAGTGCTGCGATTTAGATATTCTGCTATGTCTTCTACACTGTCTGTTTTAAAATGATCTCGTATGTGTTTTTGTTCGCTAAGACTTAGCTGGCCTCTTTTTTTACTCATGACTTGATAGTATTTCTTTTATGTTTTGCAGAAGTAGGGTGTTATATTTTTTGGGAATTTTTTGGCCGTAAAGGACCATAAGATAATATTTGCGAAGTTCTACTTTAATGTGTGGGTCTATCTTGTTGAGAATCTCTTGATTCTGTAAGGTTTTAACAAAATCTAATTCTCTATTTTTAATGTTTTCGGCCCCTTCGGTGCGACTTACTTGCATAAGATTCTTTTTATTGTTGTTTTTTACATACCAATTATTGTATAAGGGGCAATTGATTTTGCAGTTGAACTGTGTGCATTGACTGGTGCTTTTGGCATAGTCTTTGTCATAGAACTCGCAAGTATTACATGGGCGATCTGGTCTTTGGTATTTGTCTCTTTTGAAATTGAAAAGTCGATTTCGTATGTGGGTCCATAAGAAATTTTCTAGGGGNTTNCTAGTNTCATAGTTTTCTAGTCCTTGTAGGGCAAAAATATANGCTTGTTGTTTCATGTCTTCTATGTCATGATAGCCAAATTTAAACTTGTGAAGCAGCTTGTAGCAAATTTTGTCTATNGTTTCAAGAAAGTGTTTTTCGCTCACTTTTCCTAGAATCATCTTTTCCTTGGTTTTCTGTGGCATGTATTAACTCCGCTATGCTTTTACCATCAACAAGTTTCAGCTCGTCTAATGATGGTTGATTATCTGGATTTCCTGTTACTACTAACGATGATGCTGCAAAAATATGTGTCATAGTTTCTCCTGCAATAGTATTATAATGCTATTATAGAATCTATACACCAAAGGGTCAAGTTTTATCGATGGAAGTATCATAGTGGGGCAATCTTTATAGTTTAGGTATTACATTTTAAATATGTGTTCTGGATTGTGTTTAGACCACCCCCGCCATTTTGGCGGAACAACCCCCCTTATGGGGGGAATGAAAAAACCCCTCGGATGGGGGG
>JGI10211J34971_10001860_pt1 | contig 17358 bp, 19 predicted proteins | sample Etolagsediment_FD_34971 | JGI IMG/M metagenome (IMG submission 34971) | reverse complement strand
CAATGCCTTTTCTATCTAAAAACAAAATTCGATCTTCAAAGTTTACAACCGCTCTGTTTGATAAACACCCGTATTGATTAGATATTTCTCTAAGAAGAAAGTTAGTGGGATTATCACCTGATAAAACGTGAAACGACCTTTCCTTGAACACTAACAATGATCCAAGAAAGTTTGCCATTCCTGTAATTCGATCTCCATCGTTAGTTCTAACTTCTACAAAGTTCTCCGGAGGAACTCCCTCTGGCTCTCCGATATCACTAAAATAAAACGTAGATAAAGCTGAAGAAAACCCAGCCATAAAGAGCTGATTATTATAAATCTCTAAATATCNAGGCGCTAAAGTAAAATAAAGATTGTCATTACAAGGGGTTGTNCCAAGTGACAAATTTGAGTCGACAAATANGCTAGCGCCAGCAGGNGCTGTGCCTATTTGAAATAGATCAGACCCGTTTGGAGATGTCCGATAAAAAACAAGCGAAGTAATGCCAAAGCCTAGTGGAGTAGTTAATCCCGTTAAAACCGCATTGTTAGTAGCAGTAACCGATGCTGATATCTCAGGACCACATGGTCCCAAATAACCACGATCATTTAAATATCCGTATGCATACTTATAAAGACCCGTCGTTCCAGTAGGACCAGACGTGTATCCAACCGTAAACGTAGCTCCATCAGGAAGAGAATACTCAGAAACATTTGTCCCATCAAACTTGAAAAAATCTTCCCCGTTTGCAGAAAACAGTCGATCAACAAAAGTAACAAAATCAAAGAGTGCGTTGTTTTTTAAGCCGGTGTTAAAAACACTAAACCCACCACTTGTAACCGTATAAATGTTCGTGTTTGCTGACGAAATTAAATAGCTCGATCCATCTAGTTTTTCAAACTCATAAAGACCAGTAATACGGCCACTAACAGTAGCACCAGTATATAGGGTAGAGCCGTCGCGTTGTTTAAGAGATCCAGGTCGCTCAAAGTCTAAATTTCTTATGTCTAAAAACTGAAAAGGGCCAGTGATGTATTCACTTGCCTTGATGTTTATACCACCAAGATTTTGATAGTTTTCACTTTTAAGCTTTGGCTGAGGCATTTAATAAAAATATGATCCCGTTAAATAACCATCGGTTGTTATTACTTCCCTTGGCTTATCAACAGTGCGTTCATCAGCGTGTTGTTTGAAAAGCGACAAATATTCTTGTTTCTTAATTAGCAAAGTTGATGGATCTCTACCATCCTTTAGTAAGCAATCTACTGCTGCCCATATAGCAGGAGCCTGGTGATATTCAGCTGGAATATCTGGCGTTTCTGCATCTTCAATTAGCTCTGGAACTCTATAGGTGTAAAACAATCTAAGAGTTTGTGGAGAATCGGGAGGGGGCACTAAGATAAGCCTGTTCTTTTTTAGAAAATATGAAACAGGTGTACCGCTATCGATGGGAAATACATTTTTTTGATTCAGCGTTATTCCATCAATAGTGATGGGCTGAGTGGTTGTTGTTTGACCGTCTATGTATTCCAGCCTGTTAAGCTTCAGAAAATCTTGAGGCAAAACATAATCGGCTTGATCGGTAACAGTAGTTGTCTCTACGCATTTGAGGTAATAATTCTCACCTGCCAGAACCAGGTATTTTTGAATCTCGCGTAAAGCTTGGTTGATAAATTCCCGGACCTGATCTTCAGTAAAGTAACCAAAGTCTAGATCATCAACCCAGTAACTAACGAGAGTCTTTAGTTCCCCCAAAGTCATTAACCGTTGCCCTCCGTGCAAATTTCACACTCGGTCCATGTCGTTGTAATCGCCGTATCGCATGAAGTCCAAATGTTACTGTTGGGCCACAAAAAACCATACGTGTTTAGTCCAAGTCCAGCAATTGTATCAAAACCTGTAAATCCAAAAGAATTTAAGGCATTGCCAACTATTTGAACATCCCAACCGTAAGCCATTATAGATAATCCTTAATCCACTGCTTTGCGACAGATTCCCATGAATATGCTTCAGGGTCTATATTAACATTTTGCCATTTTTTTTGCTTTAACGCATCCACTGTTCTGCGTGCAAAATCTCTTATTCCCTCTTCCGTGTCCGGCCGAGCATCCACTAATTCAGCCATATTACGTGCTGCAGCATATGCAAGAGTATTTTGTAAGGCTCCAATATTTCGAACTACCGGATAGACCTGACAGCACAAAGCCTCAATTGCAGTAATACAATAGGTCTCTAGAAACCACGTTGGATATAACCATACAGCCGCACTTGAAAATTCGTGGGCTAACTGCTTTTGAGAGACGTTTCCATGAAACACAACATGATCACGCTCTTTAATCATCTTCTTTAATTCGTTGACTACATCTGTCATGCCAAACTTTTCCATGTTGTTAAAACCATAAAACACATGAAGCTTGGCGTTGGGCATCTCTTTGACCACTTCATCCATCACAAGCATAGCCTCTTTTAATCCTCGATCAGGAGAGGAAGAATAGATGATCTTGTTTTCATCTTTGTTTGTTTCAAGATCTCGAAAACGAGTTGGGTCAATTCCATTAGAGGTTAAATCAATCTTATCTAATGGGGTTCCTACCATTGAGTGATAGTAGTTTTTATGAAACTCACTTAAACAAAGAATCTTATCAAACTTATCTGTGTTGTGAGTGTCATTAGTCACTAAATCATGTGACCAAACAAGTGTCTTAGCATGAGTTAAAGGCGTTCCATGTCTCCACGCAATATGAAGCTTTGGTTTAAAAGCATCGAAGTATGTAAATAAATCATCTTGTTTAAAGTACTCAACACCCTCAATAACCTTGTTTTCTTTTCTGGTGTGAAACACTAAGACCCTTTTTTTGGTTAGCTTTTTTAACCAATAGGCCATTTCAACAAGAGCTGTTTCTGATCCCCCAATTCCCTTTTCTTTGTAGATCTCATAATCCCAGTCATACAAATTCATAGGAGGGCAAGTAAATACAATGTCATCAGTGTCATGCCGATCACCAGTAATATTAATTCGTTTTTGTAATCGCTTAATGTCCGGCTCAAGCCCTTTAATCTCAGGATCATCTGGCCACTTTTTTTTCGCATACTCGAGCTCCTCAACCGCACTATCGGCATCATTTAAACGAGCATAAATTCTAATTAATTGTTTTGTTGGATAAGGCCCATAAACATCACCATAAGAGAAAATTGGCGAGGCCATACCCGGTCTTGGTGCGGAGGTATTTTTGCACCGCTTTGCAGCTTCAAAACTAGGTATAGCCTCATGTAATTGGTTTTGCTTTAAATACGCATCACCAATAAAACAATAAAACTCGGCCCTATGAGGCATAAGCCTTAAACCTTGTTGTGCTACCTCCTGACACGCTAAATAGTTCTCTAATTTGTCTGACTTTAAAAGAGTGATGCAAAGATACTGCATACAAAGAATTCGATCATGAAGCTCCATCTTTTCTTGCTTCATTGCCATCGTTAATTGCTTGATTGCCTCTTTGTTCTTTCCAGCCTCAAACAACTCTTTTCCGTAATAATAATTCATTCTTTCATCAAGCTCTTCACCTTTGTTTAGGTGACTCTCAATAATCCGAATGTTTCTACCTTTATCTTTTTCTAAATCTTTAACTGTTCTGTGGTGTTTTACAGACCATGTACTTACAAATGAACTTTTAAAACTGGATCCGTCTTCACTAATTGGAGCGATTCCCTCGTGAAGGAAATATTTCCACTTAAACCCTTTTGAACGTTTTACGACACGCTCTCTTGCAAACGAACAAACAGGTCTACCATTTTGATCTAAGGCATAGTGATAGGTATTTAGCCAATAATCATTCATGACCATGGCGTTGTCTCGCCATTTTAAAAACGCCTCTTTGTTATCTAGTGTGTCGTCACAATCTAACCACATAATGTAATCTGTGGTTGCATGACTAAATGAATAGTTTCTTGCTGCGCCAAAATCTTCAATCCATTCAAAATGGTGAACCTTGGCTCCAAAAGTCTCTGCTACATCGACAGACTTGTCAGTAGATCCAGTGTCAGTAATGTGAATTTCATCAAAACACTCTTCAACACTAGACAATACACGAGAAAGGTTTTCCTCCTCGTTTTTCATAATCATACACAGTGCAATGCTTGGCCTCATAAATACCTCCAAACAAAGCGTATGTAGAAAATTCTAATCGATCAACAATTGATTTAAGACTTACGCGCCTCGGTAGTGTTGTTAGTCAGATCCTTTTCAAACAAAAGAGTAGAAGATCCTTTGGCGTATACCTGCCACTTACCAGACGCTTTTGTAAACACCGCTTCACCCTCTTGAACACTAAAGTTTCTTCGAAGATAACCCAACACCGTATCAGGTACAGTAAGCGTGTTTCCAATGTCAGAATTAGCATCACCAATTCTCTGATCCACAACCTGAATAGGATCTAAATTGTTTGTTATATACCGATCACTTGATGTGGCAATACTTGACGTTCCATCTATTGTAAAAGAGATGCTAAAGGTTGGAGCGTAAGAAAAGTAATAAATTCCGCTATTTGCGATGGGCTCCGTAATACCTGGTGGTACATAAGTATTACCTGTGCTGTCAGCAAAATAAGTAAAAGTTGGGCTGAGTCCGCCATAAGTGGCAGGGTCGCCGTCGCCAAAAGAAAACGAATATTCCTTCATTCCTTCACCTCAAGTTTATGTGGGTTTTGTGCTTGTAATTCATTTAACGATCTCGGTTCAGTTACACCTAACCATAACGCCATTTCTGGGCTTTCGTGCTCTAATCCAATTTTTGCCTTTAAGGACTTTTCAAGCGGAATATGAGTAAGCTCTTGAGGTAGGCCTAGTTTCTTTTTGTACATTCTATACCGAGCAACAGCTTTCCAATTATCTTCTTCAGCCTGCTCAATTCCTTCAGGATATTGAGACTCAACTTTTTCTTTTAGCTCTTCTCTGACCTCATTAAATGCACTTAAACAACGCTTTTTGTCTTCAATGTTTACAAGACAATTTGTTAGTGCAGTTTTTGCTTTAAGTAATTTAGCTTCAGCTCTAAGCTTTTGAGAGGGCTTTTTTGCAACATTAATCAGCTCTTCAGCATCCATAAGATCCGCCTGTGCTTCCATTGCCAAAACACGCTGATTTTCTAACTCAATAGAATAATAATACATTTCTTTAATCGATTGAAAATATCGCTGAGCATCAGTGATCTTTTCGTGACCATCTGAAAGTGTGCCGTTTTTACACACGTACTTTGTCATGCCCAACGCTAACTTCTTATTGATTTGATCTTTGAAGCTTTTAGCTAGTTCAATTTTATCGTCGTTTAGAAGCTCTAAAACCTTATTATAATCCACTGAGCTGGCTTCCTCCTCTTCCCGTAATCGAACTTACAGAACTACTGACCGACACTCCATCAAACGCCATACTTGTTGTGATGACATTACTGCTCGGTGCAGTTTGACCACTGTTTGAAAACCAAACCAAATTGTTTGCAGATGTAGCTGAGTTTGTTCTATCGGCAAATTGCGTATAGGCAGCGGTCAGTGAAGTCCATCCTGCACCATTCCAAGTGTAACCCGCGTCAGAGTTTGCTGAAGCACCATTTGGACAACTAGGAGCATAAGCAACTCCTCCAGGACCTGCAGACCCACCTGATGTTCCAGAGCCCACTGGAAGGGCTGTTAGGGTGCTTACAGAGTCCGCTGTAGTCCTAGCCTCGTTAGCAGAACTACTAGTGCCCACCGTATTCACTCCAGCCACCGCATGCAAAAGATTATTGTTAGTAAAAGACAATCCACCCATGTGCGCATTAGACCATGCTGTAACCGTTGTCCAAGACGCTCCATTCCATTTGTCTGCAGTATTTACTGCTGTTGCACTGTTTCCAGAAGCAGTCACTCCTCTGTTTCCATAAAAGAAGCCATTGAATTCATTTACCGGAGCTCGCTCTCTTGCTGTGCTTCTGTTTGGAAGAGTCAACCAGCTTGATCTGTTATATCTTTCAAATAACGCTGCTACTGATCCTGCACTGCTTTCACCATCAAGCCAATGATGATTATTTCCATAAGCAGCATTACCACCTTGACCTAAAAATCGTGAAGACGAGGAAGACGTTTCACTTATCCATGAGGCGTTATTAAACGCTTCTGCAGTACCACTTGCTCCAGTATTTGCTCCATCAGAACTACCATGTGATCTTAAAAAGAAAACACCCGCATTAGGATCGTCGCTGCGACCATTAATAACAAAACGGTTCCAAGCACCAAAAAGGTATATATAAACTTCTCTTCCAGAGGCATTTGGAGCCCAAATTGTACCTTCTTTAGGATTTCGAGGAGTAGTTGCCTGAGTAATGACACTGATTCCTGTATCAAGCTCCTGCCGCGGTAAATAATTTTGTAAGTTTTCAAGCTCGTCTCTTGTTCTTGTAAAATCAACGGCTTCTACTCGAGTTGTACCGTCTTCATTTGTTACAGATACTTCGTGCCAGTCTTCACTACCAGCATCAATCATTGTGTTAAAATTAGCGGCAATTGAGCTTCCGTTAAGAGTAACAACCAAAGACGATCCTGCGTTTCCAATGACAGCAAATTCGGAACCATAGAAATTAAAACTAAGGTTTGAGTTTGTACTGGCTCCTGCATAGAAAACACCCCCAGCTGATGTACTAGTGGTTCCTCTACTCCAATCACCCTTTAAATAAAGCTCATCAGCATAGATTCGTTGATAGGTACCCAACTGCATCAGCGTTGCATTTACTGCAGTTCTCTCTGCTTGATCTTCAATTGTTTTATACTGAGCTAAACCTCCAGTAGAAACACCAATGGATGCATCAAGCTCATAGAAATTAATCTTTCTAATTCCAACATTTATAAAAGAAGCACCGACACTAAAATTAAAAGAATGCCAACCTGGTCCAGCGTTTGTAAAGACCGTTTTCTTTTCAATACCGCTAAATGCTTCATTAATTCCGTAACTTAAGGCACCGTTAATCCCAAACGTACCATGAATAATTCCGCTTGTTCCAACCCACTCAAGTTCAACAGCGCTAAATCTACCATCAACTTGAAAAAATCCCGTAGTATTACCGTTAAACTTTAAACAGTACTCACCGTCTAAAAGACCTGTTTCTAATTGATCACCCCAAACACGGTATTTTTTTTCTGGGTCAGAATAATAAAAATCACCTGTATTGCTGTTGTTAAATCCATTTGCGTCTACATCAACAGCCGCTGTTTCAGGATCAAAAACAAAGTTATTTGAATACAATGATGCGCCAATGGTCAAAGTGCTTCCACCCGCCCAGGCTTTATAGATCGGTCCAGAAACACCAAAAGAAAGAGCTGGGCTGACCGTCAAAGTATCAGTAGAGACATTGGTGACTGCTCCAACATAAATAGAACCACCTACATCCTGCCCCACAACTCCAGAGCCAATAGGAAAACTTGCTCCTTCTCCAGTTGTGACAGAAATTGTCGCCGCCCCACTGGATCCAACACCGACAGAAACAATGTTCTCAGGCTCTACACTTACAGTGTCATATAAGCCGCTTGAAAGCTTCCTGATAACTGTAGCCGCACCCACATTTCCACTAGGTGTTTCTAAAGCAATATTTGATACGCCAGTTGTCGTAACTTTGGCTTTATTGACATACGTATTACCAGGAAATAGATCGATATCTGAAGTCGCGTTTTCATAATAAACGATAACTCCAGCAATTGAACCTATGGTTCCTTGATTTGGTTGTACCCTAAATTCATGAATGTCTTTTGTGTCATTAGAGCTCTGATGCTCTAGCATAGCGTATTTGTTAATCCCGTGATTAAGAGAAACAGGATTTAAATCACTTACATCGATTGTATTCGTTGTGTCGACATTGTCTGTGTAAAGCTGGTATGTGGCAGTGCCTTTATCACTAGGGTTAACAAGCCAACCAATACGGCGAATAACACCGCTAACTGCAAAACCATCATCCTCTTCCTTGATTTCCAAGGATTTACCAAATGTTGCATTATTTAACCTTACATCACCATAAGCATATGCCTTTACTCCAGGCCAGCTTTCAGTAAATGTAACCTCATATGTNGGCTTGTTGTTTTTCCAAAGAGACTGCTCTAAAAGAGTAAGCTTATCGACCCAAAGCGTTTTAACTGAATATTTAGGAAGATCATCATTTCCAAAAAAAGCGTTTAAAAAGTTATTGTCTGAATTAGACGTAAAAGATGTGTTGTTACTTGCAGGAACAGTTACGTCGTCAAAGTTATCTTGTAGATAATCACTCGCTCCGACACCTGCTCCACCACCTGATTTGAAAAAAGTGCTGCTTCCCATGTAACCCTCTTAGGCTAAAGGGGGAGTGTGTGCGTCTCCCCCTAATAACCATTAAATATTACTCAAAATGAGTAACAATGTCTTGTAGCTTTCTAGCAACTACAGAAACTGCTAGATCATTAACTGCAGAGTTTGCTCCTGTAACACGAACAACAAGCTTGCTGTTTGCATCCAAAAGAACCTGAGTTGATCCTGCTGTTCCCAAAGTAAGGCTTTGAGCACCAGAGGTTCCCCAAGCAGTTACTGATAAAGCAGAACTTAGGTCGCTATTAACAGTGATACCGCCAGAAAACTTGTAAGCTTCAACTTCAACAGAAGGTGAACCAGAAAGTCCAATTCCAGCGATTTCAATTTTTTCTACTTCACATTGATAAGGAACAAGAGCTAACTGATATGTTCCACCAGATGTAGCTGCAGTTCCTTGCCAATTAAACTCGACTTTCTTTTGTGAATTGTCGAGATCACGATTTACGATTGCCATTTTCTATTCCTTTCATGCTCACGTCTACGATCCTTCTTTTCCATCGTAGATGTGTTCACATCTTCAAATGTTTTTGCAAACTGACGTCTAAAGTCTTTTAAAAACGCCTCAGTGTTGTTTCTAAAAGATCTTTTTTCACTTTCTTCCTCTTTTTCAGCCTGTTCAATAAATTCTTCTACAAAATCTTCTCGATTCCAAAGATCCATTGCTTTAAGCCGGTGTAATAAAGGTTCTAAACCCCATTCTACTGGCTCTCCACTGGCTGTCCAAGTGTCAGTTAATGAAAAAATATGATGAGGAGATGGCACACTCACTAAAAGTCTTAATCCATCAAGATCATAAGGTAAATAACGATACGACTCACGCATGATATCTACCCTGTTGCCGATCCTCTTGGCGAAGAGCGCCCGATCATACGATCGAACCGTTCGGTTAATCTGTCTAATGCGCGTATCCATCCCCTCAACCTTTAACTGTCAATTACGGACTAATGTAGTTGTCCAAAATTGCACAAGCAGATGGTTTCTCATTGAACAAGTTAGAGAAGTATCGAATACGTGCCTCTAATTGGTCAGCTGAAACCTGAGCGATGTACATAGTTCCAGTTTCATCAGCAAATTCCATTTCTGACAAAACGTAATCTTTCAACGCTTTGTGCGGAACGAAGAACATTGCTTCAAACATGTCTTTGTCTGGAACAACAGGAACACCATTGAAATCAAGGTAGAATTTACCTTTTTTAGCAAATCCACCATCTCCTTCGACAGTGTTTGTGTATCGCTTATCTGGGCTTAATAGCTTTTGATAGTAACGAAGAGAGTCGTAATCAGTGTAGATTGCGTCATAAGTTGCATCACGCACTCCACCCCGTCTTAGACCTTCGTTCCAAGCTTGTTGCATGTCATCTAGTGTCAATTGACCGCCGCCGTTATCAACGAGGTTAGATTGATACTGAGGATAAGTTGCTCGGTTTACAGAGTAAATAGAGCTTGTTCCACCGTTAATAGAGTAGAACAATCCTTCAATCTCTTGATTATATGCACCAGATCTTACAACTAAATCAGTCGCAGAAACGGTTACAGCTGAATTAAGAGTTAAAGTTGCAGTAGCAGAATTTGGATTTGCAATCGCAGTAATTTCAATTCCAGTTGCTACAGCAGATCCACCTGTAGTGTAAATGTCAATTACAGTTCCAACATCCAAAAACTTAGCTGCAATCTCTTCAGATGTACGGCCGGTGATTGTGATAGTTGTCGATGCAACCGCGTTTGCACTTACAGTAGCAATAGTTCCAGATCCATCATAGTTGTACTGTCTGTTACAGTCGTTTGCTAGGTCTTGATAACCCATTTCAAGCTCATAAGATGCAGCACGAACAAATGATCCAGCATCAGAAGCAGATGCCTTAATCATTGGTCCAGTTACACCAAATCTTAAGTAATTATACTTAGCTTGAATAACTGCTTGAACAGTTGTTTGACGTCCAACTGCTGGCAAAGTACCACCATCGCTAGTAGCACCAATACCAGTGTTTCGTCGAACACGTAGAGGTCTGTTTACTTGAGCACCGTTCCAGCCTTGTTTAACTTTCTCAGCGGCACGTTTCACCGGCAGATCTTCATTGAACTGATCGATGATTGGTCCCTGATAATAGTTTTTTAATTCACCAAGACCAGAGGAGATGCTTTGGAAATTGTTAGCCATTTCTTTCTCCTAATGGTTAAAAGCCTTTTTGACGAAGATCTTGCTCCCATTGCTTCGCAACCTCGTCCATTCGTAATTTCTTAGGTGCTTGGCCAGGAATACCACCACCATCGGCAGTATCTCGACCCTCGTTTGAGGCCTGTTTTTGTTTGTTGAATTGAGACTTGTAATATTCCTTGTAGCCTTGCTCCTGAGCGTATTGAACAGCTTTGTATATTGTTTCCCAAGTACCCTTATCTAACTTGCCGTTTTTTTCGTAGGCCATCCGAGCTCCCTCTAAAACAGTTACCTCATTTTTGGCAGCTAGGGGATACTTAGAAGACATCTCTTTCATGATATTATCAATCTCAGCTTCTTTGCTTGAAACTTCCGCTTCATAAGTCCGCTGCTGATACTCATCACGAAATTTCTTGAGATCATCAAGCTCCTTCATGACATCAGGAGGTAAAGACCCCTGAGTATTACTTGTCTGTTGAGAATTTTGCGTTCCACTATCTTGAATGTTTGCTTGTAACGCTTTCACGTACTTTTCAGGATAGATAGATGCAAACTTCTCCAAAAGACTAGGATCTTTCATCACTGCAGCAGCATCATAAGCAAAGTTTTCGGCGTATTTCCGTTCTTCAGCCAGACTCTGTGTCTTACGTGTGTAGTCTTCCTGTCTTAACATCGCGTTTCGTAACTCTTTTGGAGTGTACTCCACGCCACCATATCGGAACTTCTCAACCGAATCTAAATCAAGCAGTTGATCCTCTTCAGACTCTGCTTTTTCGGATTGATCCGCGCCTTCTAACTGGGAATCCTGTTCTTGCGATTCAGGTTGTTCCTCAAAATTCATAATTAACCTTTCATTTTATCTTTCTTAGCTCTCATCATCTCCATTGCACGAGCGCCAAGTTTTCCAGGAAGCTCAGGAATCTCTTCTTCCTCTTCCTCTGCATCTGCCGTTTTAAGTGCTGGTGCTTCGGGAGCAAGATCTGAGCCTTCTTTATTTTTTTCTTCCATGCTTTTTTCTAAAGTCTCTTCACCCATTTCCTCCATGTCATCATCTGGTCCGAGCATGATTGTAATAGACATACGCTTCTTCTTAAGCGCATCCATGGTTGGGTCCATTGCTTTATCTTCTTTTTCTGCCATCATAATTGATCAACCTCCGATAAATTCTGTTGTTGTGTTAATTCATCCTGTAATAATTCCTCTTCAGTAGGAAGAGAACCTAGCTGGGCTTCTTGCTCCGCTAACATTTGCTCCTGTTGTGACAACTGCGGGTTTGCCATATCAGTCATTAAATCTAAACGAGCCTGAATATCTTCCATAAGCAATGCTTGTGACTCAGGAGTCATCTTTTTAAATGCATCTGTTTTTCTGAGCTTATTCTTTTCGTAAACGTGCAATTGGTTGTTATCCATTTCATTAATCTCAGGCCTAAACCCTTGCTTAATTTGCTCAATGGATTGCTTCACTTGATTCATATCAATTGCATAATCTTCCCAAATTCCATCAAGATCACCAAACTCAAGCAGCTTCATAACTCGCTCGTTTGCTTTTGGATCCTGTGGATTTCCCATTAATCCTTCTCTACGAAGAGTTAAAATAAGATCTCGTTTTGCAGTGATTGAACCAGGCAGTGTAGAACCTTCAATAACAACAACATCAGTGTTTCCAGATAAATCAGAACCTCTAAATGATTTTACAAGGTACTGATTGTTTTGACCTGTAAGCTTTAAAAGACGTTCGTTTTTATAATACTTTTCAATATAACGAAGCACTAAGTTTCCGAGCTTTGCGTATTGTAGCTCGTGTCGCCTCGACATGATCCCGATTCTTGTATCATCTTGTTCCGACAAATATTGTAACGCAATCGCTGCTGTAACGCCTCCCTGCGGGGCCTGTCCTCTCGAAACCTCATTAATTCCGCTAATGTCATTAAACTGGCTAAGGAGGCTATCCTCCTCTTTGTACGCGTAACTTGGTATTGGCGGCGTATCCATTGCAGTCGGCGGAGGAGCATTCGGCACCGGTGTGTATTCCACCACTTCACCACTACGGTCATTAAGCGCTTCAGCAATTAACTCACTTCCTCTTGCAGACAAGTATTTACCTGTAAGCATTCGATTAACCCAATCAGCTCGTTTATTAAGCAAACGGTTATACTGATCTTGTAACGGTCTTAAGTGCGTAATAATACTTTCAGAGTAATATTTTCCACCCACAACAATATCGTCAAACTTACAAAAAGGAATTTCTCCAACAGGAAGTTCCTTGTCTTCTAAAATTACACCGTTTGCACCAATGATAAGTCTCCCATTGGGGTGCTTTTTAGATCTTCGCTCATAATAACTAATTTCAATAGCGGTGTTCTTTTGTTTCATGGCCGAGCCCTGCTGCCCGTTACCCGTCACATTCATGCTATTGATTCTTTGTTCATACTGAGCAGACAAAAGCCACGTGTCTTCTTCTTTAACAAGATGACCTTTTTCATATCGCTCTTTAAAGTAATCAAGCTTTCTTACTTTTGCTTGAACGACCCACTTCGCTTCTCGGAGTGTTTTGGCCAAAGGATCAGGAAAAACCTCAAAAGCTGAAACAACATCAACACGAATATTGCCCTCATATTCTAATTCACCTGTTTCAGGATCGACCATGGGTTCACCTTTTTCAGTGTCCCAAGAAACCTTTAAGTAAGCATGACCACACTCTTGTAAAAGCATGTACAAATCAATTTGCTTAGTAGCCATGTCCTCTTCTTGCCAAACATAATCTAAAATTTGCTCACCTAAACGTGATGCATCTTTATCTGATTGATCGTTTGAGTTTGGACGGACTTGATATTTTGGTCGAGACTTTGTCAGTCTTGAAAGTCTATTTTGAATAGTAGGAAGAATTTTGTTTGCGTGAATGCGTGACCGGGTCAAGTAAGGTTGAGTGGCATCATTGGATCGATATCTACGAAGAACAGGATCAAAGTAAATGTTCTCATAGCCCAACAAGTAAGCAATATTGGTTAACCAAATAGACTCATGAGTGACACGAGAAGTAGAACGCCTTGTATCTTCTACACGCTCTTTTAAAAACGCATAAAGTTTAGTGTCATCAGGAGTAATTTCTTCCTGTTTCCCACTAAGTAAAGCATCCGTTGCTTTCTTGATTAAATCCACACGCTGCCCTTACATTCGATGATCGTAATTTAAAACGCTTAAATCTTCTTCAGGTTGCTCCGGCAGTTTAACCTTTTCTCTTGGTTTTGTCGCTACTTCAGCTACCTGATATTCATGGTAATTCCGACTCATCAACTTATTCATGAGCTTATTCATCTGTACCATAAAAACAATTTCTCTTAGTACAGTATAAACCAAAAGAGTCGTGATTACGTAATTTTCCATCACTTTTTACCAAACTTCATTTCTTCGTTTGTCTTTTTAGCTTTAGACTCAATCTTCTGTTTTTCCTGCAGGATAAACCTTCACGCCATCGTAAATGAAGTACTCGGCGCCATTTAAACCCTTACGATTAAAATGATCAATGACATCTTGCGACGTCTCAATGCTATCCGAACCTTCTGACTTGGCTAAAGCAATCTTATCTAAAAAACTGTTTACCGTATCTTTTGTGTCATCTACGTTTTTAATAGCTTCTACTTTGATCTCATCAAGGTCAAGATCCTCCGCCTGCCCCTCTTGCTGCTGCTTTTTGGAGTCGGTTGATGTACCACTTTTCGTAGTCTGGGTGGTTTGGTGGTGGTGCTTCATTTTTCTTCCTTTCCGGGATAGGTGTATACGCTATCCTCTCTATGTAACTTAAAGAGTCAATTAAATCATCATGTGCGCCTCGAGGAAAGTTAAACAACTCCATCTCAAGATCTTCTAAGCCTTGAGCTAAAAATAACCTTCCCCACTCAAACCTCGGAACTAATCCCCCAATTCTAGTGTTCTTAGAGGTGTTTGAATCAGGCCGTATCCCCTTTACAGGAATAACAACCTTTCGACGCTTCATCTCCTCTTGAATCATGTATAAGAGCGCTTTTTGATAAGCCACGTCCTCTACACCAATGACATTAGGCTTAAACTTTTCTGCAACCTTGAAAATGGTAGAGACAATCTCAGTAGGGTTGATACGAAACCGTTTAGCTAAACGCACATACCACTGATCATCTGCGTCAACATCGACAATGACTAGCGCAGTGTAATCTGCAGAGTTTTCTTGACTAATTGCGGGATCAATGAAGGCAAATGTGTTTTTAAGTTCGGGTAATTGTTTATAATAACGAACCCAAGCTTGCTTAAAGACCTGGTCTTCTTCCGGAATAACCTCGTTGAGGTACTGGTTAGAAAACATGTAAGAGCCCATGACTCTTTTTGCGTTTTCTAAAAACTCCTCAGTTAAACGCTCTGGAAAGTATAGGGAGCCATCTCTTTGGATGGCCCTTTCATAAACGACTGACCATTTCATATAAAAATAAAAAAGAACCTATTGTAAAAGCGACTGTTGCTAAAAACCTTAGTACAACAACCCATTTTCCAGTGATAACCTTTAAATTCATCGTCTTGTACGGATTATTGTCAATACCGTTTTCGGCTATCGCCTTTCGCCTTATTTCCTGCTCAAATTCATTCATTGGAACAACTTTATTGTTTTTAAGCTTCCAAAAATGAGGAGGAATACCCCTTACTTGAGTCAAATCTGGGTTTTCAAGATAAGTACGAAGTATTTTAAGATCTTTACGAGGTAAATTAACGATTACTCGTGCATTGTTGTTTGTAAACACAACAACACGGCCAACTAGGGCACTACTCCGATTGAGAAGACGCATTGTCGCCTTCTTTAAGCTTTTTATAATCAAGCGTCATTTGATTTAAAACAGCAATCGCTCCGTCTAAAGTCATACGCTCTTTTTTTGTAAGCTTTAATTGATCTACAACACCCTCAATGATTTTTAACGCCTGATCTGGTCCCATTTTTTTACCTCCGCACTTATATTTTATGGCAATGCTTTAATATCAGCCTCAACTTCTGCTGACAATGCATCAAACTCTGTCTTGGCTGCATCCATTGCACCTTTTATTTCATTATGTTTCGCAATTAACGAATCTTTCTTCTCTTTCAAACCTAACCACTTTTTCTTTAGTTTGTGTAGATTATCCATCTTCACCAAAATAGGATTGGGTATTGACATGGCGCCTCCTTAGCTTTGTGCGACAAAAAGTCGTCTGGTTGTCACTTCTAAATCTGTATTTACAATTTCTAATGCTGCAAGATCATCAGGTTCTAGCCCATATTCTACCTCATCTAAAACAGATGCAATAAGCTCTGCTTTTGTAAATGTAAAAACCCTTTTGGTGTCAGGATTGAGGCTCGTATCCCAATTAAGTATAATCTCGATATTTGACGTGTCCTGATCAAAATCAATTTGTGAAATATCAGATGCTGACACAGTGGGCTCGACTTGATCAAGCAACCCTGAAACGACACTCGCTANACTGACTGTAAACTTCTTAATTACATATTCGACAATAGGCATATCTTATTCCTTTAAAACCCCAATCCAATCACTACCCCATCCATAACTTGANCCCACATCGTGATCATGTTTACCACCTGACCTGCTCGTACAAATCGATGTCACCCCTGTACCTAAACTACCTACAACATCTAAAATGTTGTGTTCAAAATCACCAATTAAAAGCGCGTTTGTTCTAGCTGTTGCAAGCATATAAGCATCATTGTGCGCAATAGCAACCCATCGATTTCCCGCTACAACGCCATTTTGAAATACTCGAACAGGTCCGGCTCGACCTTGAATTAAAATTTGATAAATTCTAGCATCTGTTGCTCCACCACCACTGCCTCTTGATGATGCAAATAAATACGTTTCATCTGGACTAAGAGAAATGTCTGTGACTGGGTTTACTGAGCTTTGAATCTGAGTCACGCCTAAATCTTCAAAAAATGAGGGGGATTGCACATTAAACCTGTAGTTTCTTTGTCCAAATACAACAGCTGGAGGAAAGCCTCCTGAAGGTTCACTAAAATCAAAGTGCACATAACCATAAGAAGAACCTACGGCCACACCTCTTGGTGTAAAATTTGTGTAAGCTCCTCCTCCAATTATTGTTCTTACGTCTATCCTATCCACTTCAACTAAGGAAAAGGTTGTTCCCTCTCCGGGGATAAGCTTGTAAAGAAAATCACCTTGAAAAAGCCAAAAATAAACTCCATCAAACTCTAAACCTCCAGGATAATCTGAACTAGGTAAAGTCAATGAGTCCAATTGGTTTGTATTAATGTCGTATATATCAATTGAAGCCATTTTATCCGTTAGTATAAAGCTGGTAAAAACTATTACTGATCGTAAATGTATCCGATGCCGTTGTTCCATTAGCGCTTGCTAATATCCTTACTGTAGTTCCAGGCACGACATCAAAGCTAATTGTTTTATTAACCTGAGTTGCTACAGAAGTGTCATCAAAAACAAACCGCGCCCATACGTTTTGCATATAGGTAAAATAAACACCGCCTGTTTTATATTGAAGATTGAAGACAATTCTTGTGGGTGTATTTGCTGATACCAGCGAAAAACCAAAAAGCATTTTATTATAGTTACCTACAGTAATATCACCTGTATTAGCTGAGGTTGTTACGTTATCAAACGTATCATCTAAAGATGATGTCGTTGTAAGCGCTTCGTAATGTGGTGCTGATTCAACGTGTTGTCTTCCTACATTACTAAACCATGCGTCGGTTCGATCTCCATCAGCTACAGCGGTAAACCCATCTGTGTCTGTTTCAACTCTTCCACCAATTTTTAATGGCTTACCTGCATCTACAGCATCATGAGATTCGGTTCCTTCAGTTTGAAGTCCTGAGT
>JGI10211J34971_10001859_pt1 | contig 17364 bp, 15 predicted proteins | sample Etolagsediment_FD_34971 | JGI IMG/M metagenome (IMG submission 34971) | reverse complement strand
ATTCCTGAAAAAAAATGAAAATACATACGCATAAGGATAGTATATCATGCTATTGTTATTTATATAACAGTATTTTATTCCTTTTAATAAACAATGAGTAAATCCCCACAATCTATCATTAGCAGTTTTAAAATCAATACTTTTGGGTTCAATCACACACCCAGTATTATTTATATGGTTTCCAAATTAAGGATCACAATAGATTATTCAAATACCAATTACTACTTTTGATAAGTTAAAAAGATACTTTTTCAGGCATCAACCAGCTAAACCAGGAAATCTTGACAAAATCAGCACATATTACCTACATTTCAATATTATCGATCATTGTTATTGTCTCCCTGATCGCTTTGTACTTTATTGGCTCTTCCTATTACCAGGTTCCACTCGAGGAAAGGTATTTTCATCTGGATCATCAAAGCCTGAAATCCAGTGGCTACATTGGGCATGGATTGGGCATTATCGGATCATTGTTTATGATCATCGGCGTTTCTTCATACATGGCCCGCAAGCGATACCGGATTCTTTCAAGATTAGGCCTGCTTAAACACTGGCTTGAGTTTCACATTTTTCTTTGTACCCTTGGGCCGATTCTCATTCTGGCACACACTGCATTTAAGTTTGGCGGCATCGTGGCAATCAGCTTCTGGAGTATGGTAGCTGTTTTTTTAAGTGGGATTATAGGACGGTTTATTTACATCCAAATACCGCGAAGCATCGAAGGCAGAGAATTAAGCCTGAACGAAGTAAGGGCCATGAAAACGGATATTGACAATACCATTCGCGAAAGCTACAAACTACCACCGGAAAGTATCGAAGTAATCGAAAAATCAATTTCGAGTGGCGATGACAGCGACAATAAAGGAGCCGGCGGTTTTATAGGGTCTTACTTCAGCAACCTGAAGAAACTAAGTATGGTGAAATCAGTATTGAAAAAGGATAAACTACCGAAACATGATATTCGAAAAATCATCACCCTCCTCAAAAACGAGATGTCGCTCAACAGAAGGATTGCACGGTTAAATTTAATGCAAAACCTTTTCCGTTACTGGCATGTGGCACATTTGCCCTTTGCACTTGTTATGCTTATTATTATGATAATTCACATTATTGTTACAATCACGTTTGGTTATCGCTGGATATTTTAATTATGGAAGTACTCGTTGAAAATATATTGATCTATGCTTTGGTAATTTTACTTTGTGCGGTGGTTGTATTTATCTACCTGCGTAAACAAAAGAGGATTTCGAAACAAACCGCAGAAAAAATCAAAAAAGCAAAAGAGGAAGGCTTGCATGAGCCCGTCTCGCTGCATCCGGTGGTTGATCCCAATAGTTGCATCCAAACAGGAGCCTGCATTTCGGCCTGCCCCGAAAAAGATATTCTTGGAATTATTAACGGCAAGGCCACACCTGTAAACGCATCGCGCTGCGTTGGCCATGGAGCTTGCTTTCATGCCTGCCCTACCGAAGCCATAAGTTTATGTATTGGAACCGAAAAACGTGGTGTGGATCTTCCACATGTAAACCAAAACTTTGAATCCAATGTTCCCGGAATCTTCATTGCCGGAGAATTAGGGGGTATGGGGCTTATTAAAAACTCCGTAGAACAAGGAAAACAGGCGGTCGAAAATATTGCTAAGAAACTTAAAGGCAAACATAGCGCAGATTATGACCTCATTATTGTTGGCGCCGGACCTGCAGGAATTGCAGCATCATTGACAGCTAAAAAGCAAAACTTAAAATTCCTTACCCTCGAGCAGGATTCGTTGGGCGGCACAGTTTATACTTTTCCACGATCCAAAATTGTAATGACCTCAGCCATGGATTTACCGCTTCATGGGAAAGTTAAACTTTTTGAAACCAGCAAACCCCAGCTATTGAAACTATGGGTAGAAGTTTTGAAGAAAAATGACATCGAGATTCAGGAGCATAAAAAGGTTGAGCATATTTCACAACTTAATGACCATTTTAAAATTACTGTCGGAGACGGAAAAGAATACAACACGAAAACTTTGCTGTTAGCAATCGGAAGGCGAGGATCACCGCGAAAACTTAACGTTCCAGGAGAGGAAAGCACAAAAGTTGCCTATCGTTTGCTTGAACCAGAACTTATCAGCGGTAAAGATATTCTAGTGGTGGGAGGTGGAGATTCGGCCATCGAATCGGCCTTGCTGCTTGCCGACGAAAACAAAGTTTTGTTATCCTATCGTAAAGATTTATTCAGCCGGCTAAAACCCAAAAATAAAAGTAAAATCGAAGAAGCAATTGAACAGGCTAAGTTAGAGGTGAAGTTCAACTCCAGTGTTTTGGCCATTGACGAGGATGCTGTTAGCCTTAAGGTTGAGGGTGAGAAAGAGCCACTAAGAATTAAAAATGACCTGGTTTTTATTTTTGCCGGAGGAGAATTACCAACACAATTCCTGCAAAAGGCCGGAATTCAAATCACGAAGAAATTCGGAGACGCAATACTTAAACATTAACATTCATAATATTGAAAACATTGAATGGTAACATAATGAGAACGCTAAAAACTATCATTTTCCTTGTTTTACTTGGAAACATCATCATTCATACAAATTGTACAGCTCAGATTTCGCCAGGTGATCTTGCCGAGGTACATAAGCATCTTGAAGGCTTATCGAACTGCACGCAATGCCACACGCTTGGCGATAAAGTAACAGATGAAAAATGTCTTAACTGCCACAAGGAAATAAAAGTGCTCATCGATCAAAACAGAGGCTATCATGTATCATCGGAGGTTAAAGCAAAAAACTGTTTTGAGTGTCATAACGATCACCATGGAAGGAATTTCCAGATCATCCGGTTTAATCCCGACAAATTCGATCACGATTTGAGTGGCTATAAACTGACAGGTGCTCATGCTAAAAAAGAGTGCAGAGATTGCCATAAGTCTGATTTTATTACAGATTCTAAACTTAAAGATAAAAAGACAACCTACCTTGGTCTGGAAATAACCTGCCTCACTTGTCATGAAGATTATCATCAGAAAACATTACCCGCAAATTGTTCCGATTGCCATAACATGGAAAAGTTTAAACCTGCTCCTAAATTCGATCATCAAAATGCTAAATTCAATCTGCGTGGAAAGCACAAGAATCTGGATTGTATTAAATGTCATAAAATTGGTGAGAAAGAGGGTAAGAAGTTTCAGGAGTTTAAAGGTATTGAATTTGCCAATTGCACCAATTGCCATGAAGACATCCATAAAAATAAATTTGGGCAAAATTGCATAAAGTGCCACTCAGAAGAATCATTCCATGTGATCAAAGATTTGGACGCTTTTGACCACGACCGGACTAGTTTCCCATTGGAGGGCAGGCATATAGCTTTGGATTGTAAGAAGTGCCATAAGTCTAATTACACTGATCCCCTGCCCCATCAACAATGCCTCGATTGTCATGCCGACTTTCATCAGGGGCAATTCATCAAAGAAGGTGTAAATACCGATTGCAAAGTTTGTCACGGCCTGGATGGTTTTAAAGGCTCTTCTTTTACCATCGACAATCATGCTGAATTGCGATTCAAATTAGAAGGGGCACACATGGCAACCCCATGTTTTGATTGCCATTTAAAAAACGACAAGTGGGTCTTCAGAGAACTGGGCATCAATTGCGTAGAATGCCACGAAGACATTCATAATACCTTTATTGATAAAAAGTATTATCCGGAATCGGATTGCAGGAAATGCCATGAGGTTTCACGATGGCCTCAGGTTTCGTTCGAGCACTCAATCACCGAATTTAAGCTTGAAGGCAAACATGCTGAGCAAAGCTGCCGCTCATGCCATTTCCCTGAAAAGGAGGGTAAAACCGTCCAACAATTTATGCAACTCAATTCTGAATGTATTCAATGCCATAACGACATTCATTACAAGCAGTTTGAAAATGCCGGAAAAACCGATTGCCTCAAGTGCCATGCATTTACAAATTGGAAAGCTGAAAAGTTTGACCATAATACAGCACGGTTTACACTTGATGGCAAGCACAAAGATGTGGCATGCAATAAATGCCATGTGGAAGTTAGGGAGGACAATAAAGTTTATACAAAATATAAAATGGAGAGTTTCAAATGCGAAGACTGTCATTAATATTCCTTATTGCGGGAGCCATCCTTTTTGCCGCCTTTCAGGTGACTGAATCCCCGCATGGAGAAAAGTTCGAATTGGATTGTGCCGTTTGCCATAGTCCCGAAGGATGGAAACTTGATAAAGCCATATTTACTTTTGATCATAGCAGTACGCAATTCCCACTGCTTGGCCAACACGAAACTTTCAATTGTCGGAATTGCCACGAAACGCTGGTTTTTTCTGAGGCTCAAACCGAATGTATTTCCTGTCATACAGATATTCATGAACAAACTGTTGGAATGGATTGCGAGCGTTGCCACACGCCCGACAACTGGTTAGTTTATAATATCACCGAATTGCACCAGTTAGGCCGTTTTCCACTTATCGGGCCGCATGTTACGGCAGCCTGTTCCGATTGCCATATTTCGGCAAGCAACCTGCAATTCGAGCCGCTTGGAATCGAATGTATTGATTGTCATGAAGCCGATTACCTTGCAGCTGAAAATCCAAATCACGTAGAAGGAAATTTTTCGACAAACTGCGTTGAATGCCATGCCATGTATGCATTTACCTGGACAGGAAGCGGAATTGATCACAGCTTTTTCCCACTCAACCAGGGACATGCAATTTCCGATTGCTATCAGTGCCATACACCCGGAGCGGATTTTTCAAGCATTTCACCCGATTGCATTTCCTGTCATCAGGATGATTACAACACTACGGAAAATCCCAGTCATACTGTTGCAGAATTTTCTACAACATGCACTGAATGCCATACAACAGCACCCGGATGGAAACCTGCCGATTTCAGAGCACACGACGGGCAATATTTCCCCATTTATTCCGGCGAACACAATGGCGAATGGGATGCTTGCATCGATTGCCACAGCAATCCTTCAAATTATCAGATTTTTTCTTGTATCGATTGCCACGAGCATAACCAACCCGATACTGATGATGAACACGATGAGGTGAGTGGCTATCTATACGAAAGCACTGCCTGTTTTGCCTGTCATCCTACCGGTGATGGAGAAGGCGGCTTCGACCACAATTCCACGGCCTTTCCCTTAACGGGAGCACATACCCAGGCCGATTGCATTGGATGCCATGAATCAGGCTACGCCGGAACCTCTACAGATTGCTATGTTTGCCATGAGGTGGAGTATGTCGAATCTATAAATCCCGGACATGTGGAGCTTGAAATTTCAACCGATTGTAGTACCTGCCATACCACTCAGCCGGAATGGAAGCCGGCTACTTTCGATCAGCATAATGAAATATATCCCTTACTTGGGGCACATGCTGAAATTGCCAACAACTGCGTGGATTGTCACAATGATGACTACACCAATACACCTAACCTCTGTGTTGGCTGTCATTTGGATGAATACAATCAAACCACAAATCCACCGCATGAATCAGCACAGTTTTCGACTGAGTGCGAAACCTGCCATACAGAATCTGCATGGGAGCCCGCTACTTTTGATCATGACGGACAATATTTCCCGATATACAGCGGAGAGCACAACGGTGAATGGGATGCCTGCATTGATTGCCATACCACACCCGCCAATTATGCCATGTTTAGTTGCATCGATTGTCATGAACACAATCTGATTGATACCGACAGACAACATCAGAACATCGGTGGATATGTATACGAAAGCCAGGCCTGTTATGAATGTCATCCCGATGGAAGTTCCAATGGTTCATTCAATCACAATACTTCAAATTTCCCACTAACCGGAGCACATACCACAACTTCCTGTGTCGATTGCCATGAAAGTGGATATTCCGGAACACCAACCGATTGTTTTGCTTGTCACGAACTTGATTTCAACACCTCAGTCAATCCGAATCATGTCGAATTAAATCTTGCCAACGAATGCGAATTGTGCCATACCACCAACCCGGGATGGGAACCTGCTACTTTTGATAACCACAACGATTTTTATGTAATTGAGGGAGCACATACTGCAATTGCCAATAATTGCGCAGAATGCCATAACGGAGATTACAACAATACACCCAACACTTGCGTGGGATGTCATCAGGAAGATTATAACAACACCACTAATCCCCCGCACGAAGAAGTTCAGTTTACTACCGATTGCGAAACCTGCCATACGCAATCTGCCTGGGAACCCGCTACTTTTGACCACGACGGACAATATTTTCCTATTTACAGTGGCGAGCATAATAACGAATGGGACGCCTGCACAGATTGCCATACCACACCTGGCAATTATGCGCTGTTCAGCTGCATCGATTGCCATGAACACTGGCAGGCACCCATGGCCGAAGAACATCAGGGAATAGGCGGATATATATGGGAAAGCCAGGCCTGTTACGAATGTCATCCCGATGGAAGTTCCAATGGTTCATTCAATCACAATACTTCAAATTTCCCACTAACAGGAGCGCATACCACAACCTCATGTGTCGATTGCCATGAAAATGGCTATTCCGGGACACCAAGCGATTGTTTTGCTTGTCACGAACCTGATTTCAACACTTCAGTCAATCCGAATCATGTCGAATTAAATCTTGCCAACGAATGCGAATTGTGCCACACCACCGATCCCGGATGGGAACCTGCTACTTTTGATAACCACAACGATTTTTATGTAATTGAGGGAGCACATACTTCAATTGCCAATAATTGCGCAGAATGCCATAACGGAGATTACAACAATACACCCAACACTTGCTTTGGTTGTCATCAGGAGGATTATAACAACACAACAAACCCACCCCACGAAGAACTTCAGTTTACCACTGATTGTGAAGTTTGCCACACACAAGCTGCCTGGGAACCTTCTACTTTTGACCACGATGGACAGTATTTCCCTATTTACAGTGGTGAGCATAACAACGAGTGGGATGCCTGCACCGATTGCCATACCACACCGGGTAATTATGCACTGTTCAGTTGCATCGATTGCCATGATCACTGGGAAGCTCCGATGGCCGAAGAACACGAGGGAATCGGGGGATATATCTGGGAGAGCCAGGCTTGCTTTGAATGTCATCCAACCGGTGAAGGCGGAACAGGATTTAATCACGATATTTCAAACTTCCCGTTAACCGGTGCCCACATATCTGTATCATGTATCGATTGCCATGAAAATGGGTATTCAGGCACACCAACCGATTGTTTTGCATGTCACGAACCTGACTTCAACCAGTCGGTTAATCCAAATCATGTGGAGTTGAACCTGGCCAACGAGTGTGAACTTTGTCATAGCACCGATCCAGGCTGGGAACCAGCTACATTCGATAACCACAACGACTTTTATGTGTTGGCCGGTGCACACAGCAATATTGCAAACAATTGTGCAGCTTGTCATAACGGAAACTATAACAATACGCCCAACACCTGTTTTGCATGTCACGAAGAGGATTACAACCAGACCAATGATCCTCCTCATCAATCGGCGCAATTTCCAACCGATTGCGAAACCTGCCATACCCAAAATGCATGGGAACCTTCAACCTTTGACCATGATGGAATGTATTTTCCCATATATAGCGGAGAGCATAACCGCGAATGGAACACTTGTTCGGATTGCCATGAAAACCCAGGAAACTACTCAATTTTTAGTTGTTTTGGATGCCATTCACAAGGCGAAATGGATGATGAACACGATGGGGTTTCGGGATACATTTACAACAACATCGCTTGTTTGGAATGTCACCCTAACGGCAGTAAACCATTGCATAAAAGCATTTTTAATTCAAATATTAGAATAGATGATTAAGAAGCTGAAATATATCGTATTGGTAATCCTTTCCATTACCGTCCAGCAGGTAATTTGCCAGGAGAGCGGAACGGATAAGTTGACCGGAAGGGTAAGTTACAAAAGCGGACAAAATGTTTATGTCAGGTTTGAATCTACCACCAATTTACAAAGTGGCGACACCCTATATTCACAGAGTGACGGAATTACCATTCCGGTATTGATCATTCAAAGCCTCTCCTCGATCTCATGCGTTTGCCTGCCTTTAAATAATTTCGACCTATCTGTTGATGATGAAATTATTGCAGATATCAAGATCGCGATACCAGAAAGTGAGGTTGAAATTCCTCCGGAGGAAGCAGTCATTATTCCGGCCGCAATTGCTGAGCCGAATGATTCGATCCCGGAAGAAAAAACGGATGAAAGCATGAAACAGAAAATATCGGGAAGGGTTGCGGTTTCCTCATATTCTGATATTTCAAGCACGGATACTGAAAACGGGCAACGCATGCGCTACCTGCTTTCGCTTGACATTGACAATATCAGCGAATCAAAATTTTCCTTCGAAAGCTATATTTCATTTAGCCACAGAAATAATGAGTGGGACGAAATCAAGGCCAACATTTACAATGGCCTGAAAATTTACAATCTGGCAGTACACTACAACATAAGTGAGGATATGAACCTGTGGTTTGGGCGCAAGATCAACCCAAGGGTTTCCAGTTTGGGAGCCATTGATGGTGTTCAGTTCGAAAAAAAGTTCAATGCCTTTACTTTGGGCGTAATTGCAGGCTCAAGGCCCGACTGGGCAGATTACAGCTACAATTTCGACTTGTTTCAGGCAGGGATTTATGCCGGCCATGAATATGCCAACGAAAAAATAAACATGCAGAACACCCTGGCTTTGGTTGATCAGGAAAACAACTGGAAAACAGACAGGCGGTTCCTTTACCTTCAGCACACCAGCCGAATTATGAAAAAAGTCTATTTATTCGGCTCCGGTGAGTTTGACCTTTATGAGAAAATAAATGAGAAAAAACAAACTACCTTTAAGCTCACCAATCTATACCTGCAATTGCGGTATAGGGTGCTGCGAAATCTTTCGGTATCTTTCTCCTATAATGCGCGCAACAACATCATTTTGTACGAAACTTACCAGTCGTTTATCGATCAATTACTCGAAAGAGAAACCCTGCAGGGCTTTATCCTATCAGCCAACCTCAATCCTGTGAAGAACATTAATGTTGGGGTTAAAGCCGGATACAGAAACCGGCCGGGTGATTTAAAAGCTTCAAAAAATATCTATTCCTATGTGAACTTTACGCGATTACCTGTATGGAATCTTTCAGCCAACCTAACTGCAATATTCCTCGAAACAAGTTATCTTAAGGGGAGGGTTTTTGGTGTAAGATTCTCGCGTGACCTTCTACCGGGAAAGCTCTATGCATCGGCAGGTTACAGAAATGTCCATTACGACTACTTTAATCAGGAGTATTCGCTGGCTCAGGACTTAATCGAATTAAACCTGAACCTGCATATGAAATGGAAAATGTATGCCTCATTAAATTACGAGAGCACCTTCGACAAGGAGCTAAGTTTTCACAGGATTTATATTAATCTTACCAAGAGGTTCTGATCGGGTTTACGACAAATTACAATCATCAGAATTTTTATCATCTAATTTCACAGATTAATCGGTTTAATTCCTGACAAAGGCAGTAAAAACCTGTATAATTCTTTCAATTCGATGCAAAGCTATTAACCATATTTTATCCGGTTGGTATTAGCATGATTCTTGTCTGTTGAGCCACAATTTTCATTTACGCTTCGCTGCGACTTCGCGTATTTGCAGTAAGAAAAACCAAACAAGATTACTGCGAGGGCGGCAATGTGCAAAGAAAAATCACCTTATGTATGGTGTGAAATTAATTCAGGTATGCGCAAAAAATAAGCACTGTTTAGTTTATACCAAACAGTGCTTCATATCGATTGTTTTTCCACAGGCAAAAAATGACTTTTCGCCAGATAAGCTATAAGTAATGAATTTACAAATCAGCAGAATTTGTCCAGGACGCGCCTTCGACAATTGCAGCATATTTGTAACCTGCACCAAAATCTTTATCGGCAGCAAGAATGCCGCTAAATGTCACAACATCGCCAACTCTAAAATCCAACGGCATGTCGGTGGTAACAGTCAAATCAAAATTGCCGTCGCTTTCAGTGCCATCCTGAATATGGATCCAATGACGGTTCATGATGTTTTCGCTAATCTTAACTACTTTTCCCCTTACGGTAACTTTTTTACCGTTCAACGAATTCTTGTCGGCATAAATTTGGGCAACACTTTTACCATCTTTGGCAGGCTCAACGCTTATCCCACTTTGAGGAGCAGTTTTGGTATGCGCTTGCGGTTCTGATCTTGCAATAGCTGATTCATGTACAGCCTGGGCATCGCTAAAATCCTGAATAAACATAACCGAATCGAATGTTTTGCCCAACTGCTTGCTGGGAAAATTCCTCATCATCAAGGAAGGCTTGTAAACATAGGTTTTTCCAATTTCGACCGGCCTGGCGGTGATAGCACCCCAAAAGACTTTGCCGTTATCGTCGAGTTTAACGTAGGTGTAAGCGCCGGCGTTGGCAAATTCAAGGACTTTCACTTCGTTGATCTTTTCGGTAGAAACCTGGCTCATAACATCGTCAAGTGCTGAACTGTCGCTTTCGGTGTTGCTTGATTGCTGATTGCAACCTGATAAAATAGTAATAAGTAGTGTAATAATTAATAGATACCTCATTGTTTTCTTATTTGTATTTGTTGATTATTTTGCAAATTAAGTAAAAATAAACGATGATTTATGGGATTAATTTTCCATGAAAATTTTTACTAAACGGGTTCAGTTATGATGGAGTTTTCGTCAAACGGAATTACAGGCTACGTTTACCGTGAACAGAAACTCATCCAAAGGATAGAAATCTCAGGAATACCTGTGAAAGATTGTGATTCTTCACGTCATTAAAGCCAATGCCCTTAGACTTAATTATGCCCCCAACAATGGCAGGTGTTTGATTTTATGGTAAGTTAATGCCATCGAAATACAATGCTTCAATTCCGGTTCGGGAATACTATCGCTGAGTTTAAAAACAATGGCTCTGTTACCTTCAAAATCGAACTTGTCTTTGTAGATGGATTTGAATGTTGGTACCAGTTTGGAAGTGCATTTAAAATAAATGGCAAATTGCTCAGGTGTTTTTTCCTTCCAATCCATTCTTATGGTACTTCCGTGTTTTGTTAAATATGCGGGCTCGCCCCATTTTAGCGTTTCTTCGATCTTTTCAAGGCCCCTAATTTCGGATGCTGTACTTAAAACCAATGCTCTGAGATGAAGCATTTGCTTTTGTACCGATTTGGGGTAGCTACTAAAAACATCTTTAACTTCCGGCTTACTTATTATTTCCATTTGATTTACCTTTATTTGATTTGGCTTAACTTATCCGTTGTAAAGAATTCAATTTGATCAAAACTTTTCTTTGTGAAACTCAGCGGTATCTTTGCCGCTTTACGCTTAACGGTTTGGCTATGACCAGTTAGTGATTTCGAAACATCTCTTTTAATATTTATTGCTAATTTTCTATTTTTCACTTGCCACCCAATTACCACTAAACCCTTATTGGGTATAGTCTTTTTGTGCATAGTGATTTTTATTTCTTCAAAAAGCTTGTATTTACCCAATATACTTTGCTTGCACCTTCTCTTGTACTTATAAAGAAAAGATACTTTTCACATGGAGATATTATTGGGCAAAGATCGTTTCCGTCTGAGTTTATAGAATTGGGCAGTCGTTCAGCCTTCAACCACTTATCATTATTTTTATAACTAATAAATAGATCAGCTTTCTCAGTGGTATTATCTGATCTCGCAAAAATCAGATACTCTTCATTTGGACTTATAAAAGAACATAACTCTTTGTATTCTGTATTTATCTCAGAAGGAAGCTTAATGGGTTCTTCATACTTTCCATCTTGATACCTGGATAAATAAATATCTTGGTTTTCTTCACTTTCTATTTCAGATGTAAAATATAGATTGTAATTTCCTGCAACAGAAAATTGCCAATGCGTTGGATGGTCGTAAACAGATTTGTCAATTACCCTTGGATCAAGTATTTCTCCATCCCTGATCTCAGAAAACCATATTCTTTCCCGAAATATAGAATCTGATGCCGGGGGCTGAAATGATAAAAAATATAATCTTTTATTATCTGGAGAAAGGAATGGATCGCCTGCATCACACAAAGCAGGGAAAGATATTTTTTGAAAACCCGCAGAATTTGCAAAATCTGCCATTTTATTGATCTCACCATATCTGCTCATTGGAGAAAAGTATACCTCCTTTAAATCATTTGATATTATCAAAGCCGAGTGATAACCTTCCGGATGATTTAATTTGTTTGCTGCAAACAAAACAGCACTATCCCCGGGAGTTATTTCTCCCAAGAAATATTCTCCTGATCTATTTTCTTGTGAGTTACAAGAAAAAATCGTCATTGTCATTAATAATGTAAAAGTCCAAACTTTTTTCATCGTTTAATTCCATTATGCACAACGTTTAGGCTAAAAAGCTTAGAAACGGTTAGGTTGGTTTCGTCAATGATTTTTAGCCAATGTTTAACTATACCCTTACGGGAGGCTAAGTTAGAAATAAGCTTAAGCCTGGAGTATCAAATTTTAAAAATTAAGTATTATGGCAAAAAAAATGCTTTAGCGTTTGGCAGTGTTGAATATCTTTTGGAAAAGATGCGTCCGCCGGCTGGCGGACAAGATTTATTCGGCTAAAGCCGAATAATCCTGCCTGTTTGCTATATCGCGTTATAATTCTTCAATAATTAAAAATTTTTGGAGTAAAATACTTTTTAATCTCCGGCAAAAATGATTCTATGACTGGATATTCATGTCGGTTGTTTTCGTATTCCTCTAGTAATTGAACCAAACCTTCAATTTCTACAAACCCATTCAATTTATCATTTTTTATATTTCTTTCCACTTCTTCAATGCCCTCATATTCTTTGAGAAACTTAATAGTACAGGCTCGGACCAGGTATTCATTGAGAACGACATTCCAGACGTCATATCCTTTTTTTCTCATTGCTTCATAATGTGACTTTAATATAGCATCACCGATAGCTTTAAATTCTTCAGGTTTGCTGATAATTAAGGGATTAATGTATGAATGACAAAATTCATGGATAATTACAGGTAAAAACCATTTTTTGTTATAAGTAGGTGTACCATTGATCCATTTTGGGTCTCTTGCGCCAAGTAAACAAACCGATTCAATTTTTCCATCAGGTAATTCCATATTGTAACCGTAATTACAACTACCATTAAGCAGGGCAATATTTATCTTGAAATTGTCTGGATAATATCCAAAGAATGTAAAAAACCATTCAAGAATATTCTCTTTGAATAACATATCCTTTAAGTTTTCAATCGACTCTTGATGAAACTCATTCTGATTCATATGAAATTTCATAAATTCACTTTCAACAGCAAATTCTCTGGCATATTTGAGATAGTTACTGATAAGTGTCGAATCCCATCGAGGGTCAAAGTCATTTGGTAATGCAGATAAGTTTATTTCAGGTTCTAATTGCGGTGGTTGCCCAATATAGACTGCCAAAGCCATTGGTGCGTCACCATTAATCTGATATAAAATATTACATTCTTTGGCGAAATTTATTGCAGGGTGATTTTTCAAATGCTTAAAGTGATTTTCAACTTTTTTAATATAGACAGGAATCAGGTTTTCATTGTACTGCTTATCACCTGCAAGATGATGTATCAGGCTGAATAATTCGATTGTCGGATTTACTGCAATTTCAATTTTTTGCCCGTCTGTTGTAGCTGATTTTTGCTTGGCATCACAACCAATGATTAGTGTGGAAAGCAAGATAATAACGATACGCAAACATTTTTTCATGGTTAAAGGTATTGTTTCTAATGCCTATTTTATGGGGAATATTTTTTTTCATTAATTTGAAACATAGTGTTTAGTCAGAGTACTATATAAATTCCCTTCAAAAGCTGTGTTAATCTCTTCAATAGTTTTTAATCCAAAAATGAGAGCTATTGCAATGGGATCACACCGATAGTCTGTATGGCCTTCATAAAATCCATATCGCATGATGTAGTAAGGAAGCATTTCGCTAAAATCAAGCGTGGTAAGTTTGTATACCATTTTATCAAATTCTTCTTTAGGCAGGATTGAGTATTTTTTTTTGAGAAATTGTAATTCTGTCGGTGTTAGTTCCCTGTCGATATGAATATTATACCTCCCCTGAATTTCATCGAAAAAAATGGATTGTTGCCATCCCTTCGACCCTGAGGCGTTAAAATTCAACATTTTATCATTGTAGTGGATTTGTTTGATATTATCATAAAATCTTGCCCAATATCCAAGTTCTGTTTCTTTCAAAATAAGATTCCAGATATGAAAGAGTGGTTTGGCTAATTGTGCATGTGTAAGTTTCATTTTGACAACCAGTCTATTGTCACCAATCAGCACTGAAATAATATCTTCGTCTTCAGCCAGAAAACCTGTATATGAATAGCCGTTTGGCTTTGCTGTACAATTGATTACATCTGTTGGTATTCCTGTAATCATTTTCTTTATGGCTAATTCTTCTTCATTATGCAAACCGGTTCTTGCCAAAGAAGGGAAATCTGCGGCACCAATTTCTAATTGCTTATCCTTTCCCATACTTGTTCCAATTTTGTAACTATAAATTAAGGGTTTCCCATTTTCTAAAGTTACCGGTACAATTCCATATTGTTTGTTCTTTGTAACTACAATAATTGTTTCTATAGTGTCAAGAACAATACATGGTGATGATTTCAAGGGAAGGGAGTCATAGAGGTGAGGATATAACATATCTGAAATATCCTGTCCTAAAGCTATGTCAATTAAAAGAAAGAAAGTGATAAAAATAAAGAAGAACTTTTTATCGGATCTTAATACAATTGAAATCTTTTTGTCCATTTTTAATATTTATTAATTTCAAAAAAAAGATTATCTGTGATCATTTTTATTTTTGTTTTTATGCTCCATAACGTTGTTATGCGGGGTTTTAATTTACATTCATTTCTCTTTCAATGCCGGAAGTATGTTTTCATTTATGATTTCCCAATACATTCTTGTAGGGTCTTTATCGTAAATTCCAGCCGTAAATACGATCACCATATCTGAGGATGGAAGAATCGCCAGGAACTGCCCACCATCTCCTGGAATAAAAACGGCGGTTTCGGTTCTACCTCTGAATTCATACTTCATTTCATTCCAATAATATCCATATCCTCTCTTTAATGACAGGTTTATTACGGATTTTGTCGATTCTGATATCCAGTTTTCAGAAACTATTTGATTACCATGCCAATTCCCATTATTTAGCATTAAAAATCCCACTTTAAGCAAGTCCCGCGAACATAATTTGAGTCCTCCATCAGTTTCCAGTGAGCCATCAGGATATCGCGACCATTGATATTCGGTTATTCCGAGTGGATTAAATAAATGCGATTCAGCATATTTATCAACTTCCATATTGCATGCATTGCGTAAAACAAGCCCCATAAGCGTTGGTTCTCCATTTGTATAATTAAATTTTTTCCCCGGCTCTGCATTCATGGGCCTTTCCAAAACATATTCAACAACATCCCTGCATTTATACATATTTGCTGCATCATTTCTTTTATCATTCCATGAATAATTAAACTGATTCCATTCCCATCCCGATGTCATGGTAAGGAGGTGCTTAATTTGAATACGGTTTTCTTCGTCACAGAAAGCCTTAGCATATCGGAAAAAAAAGGTATAAATAGGTTCGTTAACTCCAGAAATATTACCCTGTTCAATGGCTATTCCTGTTACCAACGAAAGAATCCCTTTTGTTACTGAGGAAAGTTGATGTGTTTTTTTTCTATAGGTTTCATTTACAAATGAACCAGAGATTTTTCCTTCAAGGGCAAAATATTCTTCAAGAGCGAGCTTTCCATTACGATATATCAAAATACTGTGTATATCGCCAAAGTTCCCGCTTTTAATGGTTTTAATAAAATCTGTCATTTTATTGGTATCAATTCCAACCTCAGCCAGAGATGCACAAGACAAACTGTCTTTATTACCTGCAGGCATTGAATAGGAATAATCATTCCTGATATTGGAGATGAATTTATTTATGAAATCGTCATAATTTTTATCTCTATAAAACATCCATTCAGATTGTTCTCCTTTCCAATTCTTTGTTACATAAATCGTATCCAGATTTTCACTCAGCTTTCCCTGATGTGCAAGCCATGATATTTCATTATTTTGGATATTAATTTCAATATCATATTCCCAAACCCTTGAACGTGGGCCAAGCTCATATGTCAGGCTAAAAACTAGCGAGCTGTCAGGTTTTATTTTGAAAAGACGAAGTTCAACCTCTTCTGTTAAGCTGTTATTTTGTAATAAACCTCCCACCCAGCATCCTGCCAATTTCTGGTTTATCTGAAAGTTGTTAATTTTCTTTTTATTGCATGATAATATTGTAGCGGAAATGAATAAAAGAAAGAATATGACCTTCTTAGTTTTCATGATTATCTCATACTTTCTTTGTTTTAAATGTTCATTAGGATACATACCATACACAATTCAATGATTAGACTTTTCATCATAAAATTTTAATCCACACTTTGAGCAATACTTAACACTAAAAACTTCACCTAATAATCCGTTGCATCCGGGGCATCTCCAGATAATGAATATGACTATCAGGTCTAAAAAAAATAATAAATAGAAAAAAGGAGCCCAACTATGCCTTGCTATTCCAGATAGGAGAAGTAACAAGGCAGCCGCAAATAAAAACATAGCGAATGCAAATGTGTAAATGCGAATCTGTTTTCTCTTCTCAAAGATATTTCTGAGTTTCATCAATTCCTTGCTTTCATTTTCAATTTCATTTTCATTCATCAATGTTACCCCTAGCGTTTCAGTGATTATTCTAAGAGTATATAGCCTTGGATTAACTTCTTCATTTTCGATACGTTGGATTGTCCGGACATTTAAATTGCATTTATTTGCCAATTCAACCTGTGATAATTTCATCTGCTGTCTCGCAAGCATAATTTGCTTTCCCGATGATAATTGCTTTTTCATAATATTACGTTGTAATCTCAATCAGTAAAGGTAATAACTAAGAAGTTTATTAATCCAATATTTCACACGACATTTTGACGGCATTCTATACAATTAAAGAATATTTTATCAGGCAATTGGAGTTTTTAAATTATGTTTACTATGGCTTGATTATTTTCTTTGGGCAGGCAGATGCCAAATGCATTTATTTTGTGTATTAACCGGTTATTATTTCCTTTTTTTGCCATAAAACTGTTTTCCTGTTTGATTTTGAAAATAGCTCGAATTAATACCAATCTTATTATATTTTATGGACAAACATCTTCTTTCTTAATAAAAATATGACTACGGTTAAAGCTAATGATG
>JGI10211J34971_10001858_pt1 | contig 17365 bp, 16 predicted proteins | sample Etolagsediment_FD_34971 | JGI IMG/M metagenome (IMG submission 34971) | reverse complement strand
TGGTTAGCGACACAGTCAAGTTCAGATAACGACGATTAAGGAGAGCGAAAATGAATAGTCAATTATCACGTAGAAGTTTATTAAAAGCTCTTGGTTTAGGTCTAGCGGCAACCACTTTACCAGGCCTGGTAAAGGCGGCGGATACCATTCCGAACATTGTTGTTGTAGGTGGTGGATTTGCGGGTGCAACCGTTGCTAAATATTTAAAAATGTGGGGTGGTTTAAGTGTTCAAGTCACTATTATTGAACCCAACTCAACTTACGTTTCGCCAATCTTAAGTAACTTAGTGTTGAATGGTCAAAAGACCACCGATGATTTGAGTTTTAACTATTTAAATCATAGTCAAAAGTATGCTGTAAACATGATTCACGACACGGTTGACTCCGTTGATAATGTTGCTAAATCAGTGACATTAGGTAGCGGGCAAGTTATCTCTTACAGCAAGTTGATATTGGCACCGGGAATTGATTTTGACAGTGTAGCTGGGCATGATTTTGATAAAGTACCGCATGCTTGGAAGGCTGGCGCACAAACAAATCTGCTAAAAGCACAAATTGATGCGATGCAAGATGGCGATAGCTTTGTGATGACTGTGCCAAAAGCACCTTACCGTTGCCCTCCGGGTCCATATGAAAGAGCGTGTGTTGTTGCGGACTACCTACAAAATACTAAAGGTTACACAGGTTGTAATGTAACCGTATTAGATGCCAACCCGGCTATTACAGTTGAAGCGGGTACGTTTGGCGCAGCTTTTACAACTTATGGTATAAATTACGTTCACAGTGCTGATGTAGTCAGTGTCGACTCCGATGCCAAAACGGTCACCTATAGTGTCAGTGGCGCTACAAGTTCAAGCATGACAGCCACAACATTAAATGTGATTCCAAACCAAAAAGCGGGTCAAATTTTATTTGATGCAGGTTTAACAGAAGGGAATTGGGCACCGATTAATCCTCTCACTTATGAATCAACCAAGCTAAATAGTTCAGATGTACCTCAAGGGCTTGATATACATATCATTGGTGATTCGCAGGGAACGGGCCTGCCAAAAGCTGGACATATCGCAAACTCTGAAGCCAAAATTTGTGCGGATGCAATTTTGCGTGCTTTAAAAGGCTTAGAGCCTGATTCGGCACCAAAAACCAATTCAGCTTGTTATAGTCCAATTTCATCTACTACAGCATCATGGCTAACCGCAGTATATGAATATAATGCAACAACTAAATTGATGCAGCCAATAGATGTAATTCCAGGTAATGGAGTGGTTGATAAATATGCTGCTGGAGGGCCGAGCACAGAAAACTATCGTGCTATGTTTAACTGGTCAGGTAATCTATTTGCAGATACCTTTGCTTAAATGTTCGTGTAAAACCCTTTAAAGAAGACTTGTTTTTTTAACGAGATGCTAAATGAGCAAGTCTTCAAAAAAGAAAGCAACCAACTCATGCCGGCCTGAAATGCCGGCTTTTTTGTATAAGTTAGAAGCTTGCTGTCGAACGGTTTTTTCTTTGGTTTCTCTTACATTGGCAATTTCATCTAAAGTTAACCCTTTTAGGAGTAATAGAGCCACTTCTTTTTCACTTTGTGTAAATCGCCATTCTTCAAATTGTGACTGGATGATTTTGGAAAACTCACCCATTAACTTTTTGGTTTGTAGTTCCGATTCATTAAGTGATTGCTTAGTTTCTGATAAATCATTATGAGCAATTTTTAAATGTTTATCTTTTTGTAAGTGTGTGAACAGTAAAACACCGAAAGCTAGTAAACTCATCAACCCCATAAACATTTCAACTAAAATGTGTGCGTTTAAGCCTCCCATTCCACTCCAGTCATAGAGAATATCGACAAAGGAGACTAAGAATAGAATTATAAAAACACCGAGACTAAAACGAATTGTGTTCATGATTAATTATCCTGTTGAGATTGAGATAAGTGACCATTCTTAAGTCATGGTTTATAGCTTCAGTTTACTCTATTTATTGGGCATAGAGAAAGTCTCAATTTAATAACGTATAATCCATTCTAATTCCTAAGGGTTAAATAAAAAGTTCGCATAACATGAAAGTATTATTGGGTGTTACAGGTGGCATTGCTGCTTACAAATCATTAGAGCTAACGCGCTTATTTATTAAAGCGGGTCATGAGGTTCAAGTGGTGATGACTTCTGGCGCAAAAGAGTTTATTCAGCCTCTTTCATTCCAAGCATTATCAGGTAATCCGGTAAGAGATAGTCTATTTGATGCGGATCAAGAAGCGGGGATGGGACACATTGAATTAGCCCGTTGGGCAGATGTGATTGTAATTGCTCCAACTTCAGCTGAAACCTTAGCGAAGTTTAGAATGGGCAGAGCAGATGACCTGCTCACAACGCTTATTCTTGCAACCGATAAGCCCATTGTATTAGCGCCAGCAATGAATCGTTTAATGTGGAGCAATGAGGCCACTCAAGAAAATGTGGCTGTATTAAAACAACGTGGTTGGATGTTATTGCAACCTGCTTCTGGTGAACAAGCTTGTGGCGAAGTTGGTGAAGGCAGAATGCCTGAACCTGTTGAGATATTTAAAGCAGTTGAGGAAGTTGAAAAGCATCAACAACAAACTTACCAGGCCTGGTTAGAGTTAAAACAATTTTGGCAAGGTAAATCTTTGTTGATAACAGCTGGACCCACCTACGAAAATATTGATCCAGTGCGTTTTATTGGCAATAGAAGCTCTGGAAAAATGGGGTTTTCGATTGCTGAGGCAGCGGCTAAAGCGGGGGCGCAAGTCACTTTGATTTCCGGGCCTGTTCAGCTTGCCGTCTCTGACCAAGTCAAGCGTATTAACGTGCGTTCTGCTGAGCAGATGTTTGCCCAAGTTCAAGCTCACTATTCCGGTTCAGATTGTTTTATTAGTGCCGCCGCAGTAGCCGATTTTAGAGTGGCAGAAGTGGCTGAACAAAAAATTAAAAAGCAATCAGATGCAGATGAGGTAATCCTGACACTTGTGAAAAATCCTGATATTGTGGCTTGGGTTGCACAGCAAGAAGATAAGCCTTATGTAGTCGGTTTTGCGGCAGAAACACAAAATGTGCTTGAGTACGCCAAAGATAAGTTACAACGCAAGAACCTAGATATGATTTGCGCAAATCAAGTCGGTGAAAACATAGGTTTTGAACAGAGCGATAACGCCTTGACGTTGATTACGCTAGAGGAGCAAATTGCTCAACCGTTATCGAGTAAAACTCAGCAAGCGATATCCTTGCTAGAATATATAGCTTTAAAGGCTAATTTTTCTAACGATTCATAGTAGCAATGCACTTCTATTTATCATGTTTTCTGACGGAATAATCAAGCTGAAATAGGGCTATTAAGAAATTTTTGAGCTTAGGCATCAGTATAAATAACCGTGGTATTTCGACCCTTCTTTTTGGCTTCATAAAGTGCAATATCCGCATTGTGCACTACTTTTTCAAAGTCTTCATCTGCTCGACCACTAGCAACCCCAATGCTAACGGAAACGGGCGTTAGATCTTTAATGAGGGTGGTTTCGTGAATGGTTTTACGCATTCTCTCTGCAGCTTCTTGTGCCGATTCAGTATCCGTTTCGGGTAGAAGAACTAAGAACTCTTCGCCTCCCCAGCGACTGACGATAGACTCTTGGCGGTTGGTTGTTTTTATTGTTTTTGAAATCGCAACCAAGACGTCATCTCCTTTGGAATGCCCAAAGTTATCGTTTATAAGTTTAAAACGGTCGATATCGATTAATAGCACTGACCAGTCAAGGTTATTTCTATGTAAACGAGCGAATACAGGTGCGGATAGCTTAGAAAAACCACGACGATTATATAAAGAGGTCAGCGGGTCAATCAGCATTAGATTGTGGTTTTTTCTGGACGTACAATAAAGCTGAATAGCAAAGACACTTAGTAAAACCCCAAGTACTAGTAGGGCCCATAAAGGGAGGGATTTTTGAGTTGCTTCTTTGAGAATTTGTTGGTCAGATAGTAAATGAACGATGTAGAGCTCATTATCAACAATGGATGCGCTGTAAACCCAACCATTAGGGGTTTTTTCCCATTTAGATTCGGTATTAAAGTTATTTACTTTGAGAGGTTTTCCAACAGATTTAGCATTCATTGAGGAACTTATCAATTTGTTTTCATCAATGAGTATTGAACCTTCCAAACTAGTATCGATGGACAGCAATCTATTCAAATCCTGAGTGGTAATGTCAACCGATACAATCCCAATAAACTGATTGTTAATAACAACTGGGTTAGAGAGTGTGAGCATCATTCCTTGGCCAGCACCGTCTTCATAGACTTCAGTTATTATTGGCTTGTGAAGAGGGTTTTTGTCTGGAGCGGCTTCTGTCCAAAATGGTTTGTTAAATTGCTCTTTATTAAACTGAAATTCTTCAATAGGATGCTTTGGAGAGATATATAACATCCCTTGCTTAGAGGTGAAATACACCCAAGCAACGGTGTTAATTTCAGAGAGAATGGCATCAATAATCGGGTCTAAAGCTAAGGCAGCATGTACTTCTCTTTTTAGGTCAATATTTTGGGGGTTAAGGTGGTCTAGGATGTGCAAGGTTCCATGAACATCGGCTGCTTTTTTATCTTCTAAGCTATGGAGGTTATATTTTGGAAAAGATTTAAAGTCACTGCTTTTGATTGATAGGCTTTGGTGTTCATAGGTTTGTCGGTATTCTTTTTCAAAGATATTTTTGAGTGAAGCGGTTGTCGCACTCATAAAATGCATATGTTGAGTTAAGTGGGTAACTCGTCCTTCAATAGTCGATTTAGCCGAATCTTTAATGAGTTTGATTTCGTTTAAGAAGCCAATTGCTGCTAATATTAATGCAGCAAGCATTATTGTCGATAAAATTAAACCTTTATTTAAAGTATGACAATCATAGGATTGATGCATTAATGAACCTTTGAAACCTTTTTTATCGCAATATAAGCTATTAAATATTAAAGTTTTTTTAGTTAAAGCGCTCAAAGTCTATCAGCTTTAATGAGGTTTGTATTTAAATTTTTTCTTGGCTCAGCTTAACAATGATTGGTGAAAGTACCAGTAAAGCAATCAAGTTTGGAATGGCCATTAAAGCATTAAGTACATCGGCTAAAATTAAGACGGTGTTAAAGTAGTCAGAAAGTGCTGCACCAGCAAAAACGGCAATGACCCATAAAACACGGTATCCTGTAATGACCTTTGTGCCAGCAATGTATTCTGCACATTTTTCACCATAATAACTCCAGCCAAGTAAAGTAGTAAAAGCAAAAACAGCTAAACCTATAGCAACGACCACGGCACCAGTTTCAGAGTCAAGTCCTGTTGAGAAGGCTAATGCGGTAAGAGGTGAACCCGTTTCCCCGCTTGTCCATACGCCCGTTACCATAATAACTAGTGCTGTCATGGTACAAAGTATAATGGTGTCTATAAATGTACCTAACATGGCAATATGACCTTGTTCGACGGGATTATTTGTTTTAGCCGCTGCGTGAGCAATAGGTGCCGTACCCATTCCCGCTTCATTTGAGAATACGCCTCGAGCCACACCAAATTGAATCGCTAAAATAATTCCCGCACCAGCAAAACCACCCGCTGCTGCGCTACCTGTAAACGCACTTTCTATGATGGTGGCTAATGCTCCGGGTAAAGCATCAGCATGCATAATTAATATATAAAGCGCTACTGTAATATAGAGAATAGCCATGATTGGAACTAAAGCGGTAGCGGTATGTGCTATACGTTTAATGCCTCCAAATAGAACCAAGCCGACTAACACCATTAATACCAGGCCTGTTGTTTGATTATTTATTTCAAAAGCACTTTCCATCGCTCCTGCAACGGCATTGGCTTGCACCATGTTACCTATACCAAATGCGGCTATGGTTCCAAACATGGCAAAGGCGAAGGCAAGTGGTTTCCACTTCTCACCCATACCATTTTTTATGTAGTACATCGGGCCACCTACATGACAGCCCTGGTCGTCTACTTCACGATATTTAACCGCCAAAACCGCTTCGCCATATTTAGTTGCCATCCCAACCAAGGCGGTCATCCACATCCAAAATATCGCCCCGGGGCCCCCAATAAAAAGTGCGGCAGCAACACCTGCAATGTTTCCAGTTCCTACCGTGGCCGCCATGGCCGTCATTAAAGCACTAAAAGGGCTGATATCTCCCTCTTCTTTGGAAGTTCGGCTTTTCCATAATAAAGAGAAGGCGTAAAACAGATTACGAAGTGGTAAAAATTTTAGGCGTATAGTTAGGTAAACCCCAGTTCCTAACAATAGAATCAACATAGCAGGCCCCCAAGCCCAACTGCTTGCGGTAGAAAGTATTGTGTTGATGGATTCCATGGTTAACCTTTATCGTTAAGCTTAAATTTGACTTTAATCATGTAAATTACCTACAAACTCATGAAATGTCTAGAAGAAAGCTTAAATGAGGGTATAGGGTAGTTTATAAGGCGTATAAACATAGCGATTTATTTGTTACCAGGCCTGGTTATTTTATTGGGTTATATTCAAAGTCATTCAATTGCTGAGGTGGTTTTAAAGTTCATGTAAAATAGCTGAAAATTTATAGACAAAAGGTATGTTATGACGATTCAAGTTGAGTATAAAATTTTAGATTCTCGTTTAGGTAATGAGATTGAAATGCCACATTACGGAACAAAAGGTTCGGCGGGTTTAGATTTACGTGCATGTATTGACAAAGACATGACAATCGAGCCTGGGCAAACCGTTCTAATTCCTACAGGCATGGCTATTCATTTAGATGATGCAGGGTTAGCGGCTATGTTATTACCCCGTTCAGGGTTAGGACATAAGCACGGCATTGTGTTGGGTAATTTAGTTGGGTTAATTGACTCGGATTACCAAGGACCACTGATGGTATCCGTTTGGAATCGTGGTGATACCGCTTATACCGTTGAGGTGGGCGAGCGTATCGCACAGATGGTAATTGTGCCTGTTTTACAACCCGTGTTTACAGAAGTACAAGAGTTTGGTGATGCTACAGAACGTGGTATGGGTGGTTTTGGTTCTACCGGAACTAAGTAGTTTCTTCTGCTGAAGAAACGCCTGCTTGGTGGTTGTTTTTATAAAAAGCCTCTAAATCCTTAGTCGGGAGAGGTTTTGAGTAGAGATAGCCTTGAAACACATGGCAGCCAGCCTCTTTTAAGAAACTAGCTTGATATTCGTTTTCAATGCCTTCGGCGATAATGCTTTTATTTAATGAACTTCCGAGATCGATAATAGCTTTTACAAGGCCTTGTTTGCCTTCGTGAGGTCTGATGTAATCGATAAAGCTTTTGTCAATTTTGATGGTATCTATAGGTAGCTGGTTAAGGTAGCTAATAGAAGAATAGCCTGTACCAAAATCATCTAAGTGAAATTTAAACCCCGCATGCTTTAGACGTTCAAGAGTGCTTATGCCATCTTTGTCTGAAGAGATAAGCTCATATTCGGTAATTTCAAACGCTAGGTGTTGTAAATTTGCTTCTAATGATGAGAGCAATGCGGTCATTTTATGGAAGAAGTTAGGTGACAAGATATGCTTTACAGACAGGTTTAATGAAACATTTAAATCGATGCCTTGCATACGCCATTTTTTTTGTTGCTCAACGACCGTTACAATAACCCATTCACCAAATTCTGCAGTGCTTAGGCCTTTTTCGATGTATTCAATAAATTCACCAGGCATGATTAGTCCCTTATCAGGATGGTTCCATCTTACAAGGGCCTCAACCGAGTGCACGAACATGTCCTGAGAGCGGATTTGGGGTTGATAATAGAGTTCAAACTCCCCATTTTGTAGGGCTCGTTTAATCTCTTTATCCATTGTGTGCTCGAATTGAATTAAAGCTTCAAGCTGGTGGTTATAAAAACTAACCTGGTTTTTTCCAAGATTTTTTGCCTGATACATGGCGATGTCTGCAGATTTGATAAGATGCTGTACGTTGCCGTTGCCGTTGCCGTTGCCGTTGCCGTTGCCGTTAATAATATCTTTAGGATAGTTGGCTATACCAATACTGGTAGTAACATAGAACTCTGTCTCATTAATACTCATGGGTTTCTCATAAGAGGCTTGAACCCTGTTAATGACCTTAAGAAATTCTTGTTGGGTGGTGTGCTCGTTAAATACCACCAAGAACTCATCACCGCCAAATCGCCCTATAATGTCTTCTTTTCGCAACACGGCATTGAAACGTTTAACACTATTTTGCAGTAATTCATCCCCGGCATCGTGTCCAAGCAAATCATTAATTTTTTTGAAGTTGTCTAAATCAATAAGCGCTAAATAAAATGAAAGGTTTTTTCTTTTGCATAGCTTGATTTTAGTATCAATGATATTCTCAAGATTCTTACGATTAGGTATTTGGGTTAGTGGGTCAAAGTAGGCCAAGTTCTGTAGTTGTTTTTGATGGTTTTTGTTGGCCCTAATAAGTCGTTGCTGAACGATGCTTAACCAAGCAACTACCAGCAAGAAAATACTTACTGCAATCGTTATAGCTTGGTAGAGTTGGCTAAGTTTGTACTCTTGAGTAGTAAAATTAATATAGTTTTTCTGTATATTCTTCCAGTTATTTTGTTCTTTTTGTTCCGCAATAAAAGAGGTTTGTACAATTAACTCCTTAAAGTGATCTAATGCTTCTTTTGAAGGATTGAGTTTATATTGCTCTAGAATTTGAGAGGCTTGCTTAAGAAGTGTTGAGGTTTTTTCAGTGAATTTGGGGTCATTGATATATCCAATATCGCTAAATGCAATCGCAGCATGAATATAGTCAATGGCATCGTAATAAGCATCCTCATTTTGGGTCGTCGAGGCTTCCATGTATTTATTTAAGCCTTTTTGAGCAAGCACACTTACTTTGAAAGTGAATCGTAGGCTATCGACATTGAAAATGGACTCTTGGGATTGAGCAATTTTTTGTGGAATTTTTTGCAGGTTATATTGGTAGTAACCATATATAGCTACCACTAATAGTAATGCAAGGATAATTAAGTTTCTTTTGTTAGTCATTCGCTAGTGAAACTCGATTCTATTAATCATCCACATCCATAAAGGAAGGTTGATTTCATATTCTTTTTTTGAAGAGTCATAGTCAGGAAAGACAATGCGCATAGGCCCTTTATCTTTTACGGCCAAGTAATGCCCATTTTGTTTAGTTACCAATAAAATTTTATAGGCTTTCAAGGTGCTTATACTGATTTCGATTTGATAATCGTCAATCGCTTTAAAGAGAATTTTGTTAACGCCTTCTTTAGCAAATTTATCGACAAGTTCGTCCAGCAGTATGCCACTATAAGTGGCAGCTTCTTTTTCCCAAGGGTTGTACATTTTTTTGGTGACAAGCGTGAATTGTTGTTCTAATTCTTTTACCGATGGTCTTGTATCAATATTGTCTAGTAAGTTACCGCTGAAACGAACTTTGCGCTCTCCTGCATCGGCATAGCTTAAGTTTGAAAAGAGTAATAAGCTGCAAATAGTGAGTAAAATTGTTGGCACTCTAAACATAATGATTCACCCTAAAATTGATATTTTGCCATAATTTGTAAGGCATCGGTTGATGAGTTACTGCCTTGGTATTCATAACGGTAATTGATTAACTCAACACCAGCATATATTGGATTTTTATTGTTGGTGATTTTATAGAGTAATTGGTTGTGTGTATGCATGTCTTGATCTGTTAGGTCAACAAAACCCTCAAAGTGAAAGGGTCCAAATGATTGAGTTTGGTAAGAAGCTGTGATTTGCGTCAGCTGATTTTTGAAATTATCCCGTTTTTGATAAAGATTGAGCGAAAAATAATTAAATTTTGGTACTTGTAAATCAACGCCTAAACCAAGTAGCCACGCATCGTAACCATCGCCTAAGTTAAGTTGGCTAGCAATAAAGAAGTCACTGGCCCATGGGGTCTGGAGTGTTTTGCCACTAATCTTTGAGAGTGACAGCCTTGGAGAAATTTCGATATAAACCTCGGAGGTGTCTCCGTTTAGCTTTGTGCCATACATAATGTCAGCAAAGGCAAAGAAATCACCATAATCCCAGGTTCGGAAGTGTTCTAGCGTTAAGGTGGTTTTGTGACCGTCTTGGGTGTCATACACTGCGGCATCACCATCAAACTGGTTAGAGTATAAGAGTTGTATGTTTGATGTTTCATAAGCTTGGCTGGGCAAGGAAATACTCATGAAGATGGTCAAAAGTGAAAAAACTAAGCCGTGAGTACTGCATTTCATAGTGATGCCTTGGGGTATTCATAGTTTTGAGTAAACTTGTAAAAAGTTAGTTTTTTCGAAACTAACAGCTCAATTAAGTTTCATTTGATTATGAGTAAAGAAGTTGTATCACTTTGCCACAAAAATCTCAATAAGTTTAACGGCTTTTTTCAGTTTTTCTGCGTCACAGGTATAAGCTAGGCGAACATGTGTATTGGCGTTGAAATTACCAAAGTCTAGACCTGGGGTAATGGCGACCCCGGTTTCGTTAAGCAGTTGTGAGCAGAACTGTTGTGAGTCATGACTAAAGTCTGAGATATCCCAGTACAGATAAAACGCACCCTGCGGAACCGTAGTGATTTTGAAGCCAGCATCGTTCATTGCATGCATCAACACTTTACGACGAGTTGCAAAAATTTGGCGACGTTGTTCAAGTGCGTCAAGAGCGTCTTTTTCTAAAATGCGTAAAGCACCATATTGTGAGGGAGTGGGTGCAGCTAGGAATAGATTCTGTCCAAGTCTATCTAAAATAGGGATTAGATGTTTGGGCGCTACCGTCCAGCCTAAACGCCAACCAGTCATGCCAAAAAACTTAGAAAACGAGTTAATCACAATGACATTATCGGGCAGCTTTTGATTGGCTAAAATGCTCTCAGCAGGGCGGTCATAAACCAGGCCTTGGTATATCTCATCAACAATTAAATAGACATTTTTTTCGGCTAAAAATTCAGCCATGGCCACTAATTCAGTTTGCTCAATGACTGTACCTGTCGGGTTAGAGGGGGATGCAACCATTACGGCTTTTATGCCATCTTGCCAATTTTGCTTTAGTAGCTCTAAGTTAAGTTGGTACTGTGTTTCCTGTGAAACAGGAATGGCTAAAAGCTCTGCATAAAGTAAGTTTACAAATTGACGATTACAAGGGTAGGCGGGGTCCGCTAGGATGACTTTATCGCCTGGGTTTAGTATAGCGGTTAATACCAGTTGTAATGCAGTAGAGGAGCCAGGGGTAATCATAATGTGATTAGGGCTCACTTCAGCTTGGTAAAAACTTTGGTAAAACTGTGCCAGTTTTTTACGTAAAGCAGGCAATCCCATTGTAGGCGTGTAATGCGTTAAGCCTTTTTCTACCGCTTGGTTTGCGGCTTGATGAATGCACGGTAAAGAAGAGAAGTCAGGTTCGCCAATTTCCATATGGATAATCTCTTGTCCTTGGGTCTCTAAGGCTTTTGCTTCCGCTAAAATTTTCATCACATGAAATGGCTGAATGGCTGAGGCTACTTTGGAAATGTGTGGCGTAAAAGGTGTTTTTTGAGTCATACTTTTTCTGGCTGAGTTTGAATGTTAGCGTTGATTATAAAGCGAACGCTGATTGGCATTAGAATTGATTTAGCTGAAACCGCTTTATGGTCGTTTCTACTATGGCTTGCAAGTGGTAAAATAGTAAGAATATTTTGATTTTATTTTACTCGAAAGGTTACCAGGCCTGGTAACTGTGATTTTAGGAGAAAACATGCCTACTTTTGATATTGTTTCAGAACTTGATAAACACGAACTACAAAACGCTTTAGACCAAGCAAATAAAGAGGTAACAACACGTTACGACTTTAAAGGTACCGATTCTATGTTTGAGCTTAAAGGCACAACGGTAACAATGAAAACTCAGTCTGATTTTCAATTAGATCAGATGTTTGATATCTTGGTTCAAAAAGCGAATCGTCGTGGTATTGATATTAAATGTATGGAGCGTAAAAATGCAGATGTGCAGCTCAAAACGGCTAAAGAAGATATTGAGATGAAAGAGGGGTTAGATGCCCCTTTAGCTAAGAAAATCATTAAAGCAATAAAAGACTCTAAGCTAAAAGTTCAAGCCGCAAATCAGGGTGACAGTATTCGTGTAACGGGTAAAAAACGTGATGATCTTCAGCAAGTCATGCAAATGTTAAAAGGCATGGAAGATTTAGAGCTACCTTTGCAGTTTAACAACTTTAGAGATTAATCGCTTTCGCTGGCAAAGTGAGCGTGCCAGTAATTTTGAATAAATGAGAACTCACTATCATGAGAGCACAACAAACTATGAATTTAAATAAACAACAAGCCCAGAATATTGCTTCGGTTTTAACTGAGGCTTTGCCATACATTCAGCGCTTTGCAGGTAAAACTATTGTTGTCAAGTACGGCGGTAACGCCATGACTGATGAAGGCCTTAAGCAAGGGTTTGCACGCGATATTGTTCTAATGAAATTAGTGGGAATGAACCCTGTTGTTGTTCATGGCGGTGGACCACAAATTGGTGATTTATTGGATCGTGTTGGAAAGCAATCTGAGTTTATTCAGGGTATGCGTGTAACTGATACTGAAACCATGGATATCGTAGAAATGGTTTTAGGTGGATTGGTCAATAAAGAGATTGTGAACTTAATTCACCAAGCAGGTGGTAATGCTGTTGGTCTGACGGGTAAAGATGGTAATTTAATTTGTGCTACTAAGATGAAAATGAAAAATCTAGCTCCTGAGTTAGATGCCCCTGAAATCATTGATTTGGGTCACGTAGGAGAAGTTGGGCAAATCAATACTAAGGTACTTGATATGTTAATTCAGGATGACTTCATCCCGGTTATCGCGCCAGTCGGGGTTGATAAAGATGGTCAATCTTACAATATCAACGCAGATTTAGTGGCGGGAAAAATTGCAGAAGCGCTCAATGCAGAAAAATTAATGTTATTAACGAATACAGCAGGCCTGCTAGATAAAGAGGGGACGCTATTAACAGGTTTGAATGCTGAAAGTGTAGATAAACTCGTACAGGATGGTACAATTTACGGAGGAATGCTACCAAAGATTCAGTGTGCATTAGATGCCGTTCAAAATGGCGTTAAATCATCGCATATTGTTGATGGACGTGTTGAACACGCTGTTATGCTTGAAGTCTTCACGGATGAAGGTGTAGGAACCCTAATTACTGCTTAAGTTAAAAGATGGCCTTGTGAGTTTAAATGATGACAGCAATTTTATGTCGCCTTATGCTTGTGCAAGTGTTTTATAAAAAATTGAATTAAAAGGAATATAGGATGGATTTTGATATTTTATTAAATGACTACGCGATGCCGTGGACGATTAAAATCGTTATGGCAATTGCTATTTTTGTAATTGGTCGTTGGGTTGTTAAGGTTGTTGTTAATCTAGTTAAGAAGTTATTGGGTCGTTCAGAATCAATGGACGATATGCTAATTAACTTCTTAGGCTCAATTGTCAATGCGGTGTTATTGCTGTTTGTAATTATTGCAGCGTTAGATCAGTTAGGTGTGGATACCTCTTCTCTGGTTGCATTAATTGCTGCGGCAGGTTTAGCAATTGGTTTAGCGCTACAAGGTTCAATGCAGAACTTTGCAGCGGGTGTAATGATACTGGTGTTTAAGCCATTTAAAGGTGGTGATTTCATTGAAGCTGGTGGCGTTACAGGTGTGGTAGAAAATGTACAAATTTTCAGCACAACAATGCGTACTGGAGATAACAAAGAAGTAATCGTACCTAATGGTGGAATTTATAGCGGAGCAATTACTAATTACTCAGCTCGTGATACTCGTCGTGTTGACATGGTATTTGGTATTGGTTATGACGATGATATTCGTAAAGCAAAAGAAATTCTTGAAGGCCTAGTTGCTGCTGATGAGCGTATTTTAAAAGATCCAGCACCCGTGGTTGCTTTATCTGAACTAGCAGATAGCAGTGTAAACTTTATCGTTCGTCCATGGGTTAACTCTGGCGATTATTGGGCTGTTATGTGGGACATGAATGAAAAAGTTAAAATGTCTTTTGATGAAGCTGGAATTTCAATTCCATATCCTCAGATGGATGTTCATCTACATAAGCAAGAAGGTTAATTCCTTTTTGTAACAACTTTAAATAGTTTAGAAAAAGAGAGCCACTCAATTGAGTGGCTTTTTTTATGCCTAAATTACAGGTAACAAAACTGATAGTTAAGTGAAATTTGGCCAGGCCTCTAGATTACAATAGGCGCATGGATATATTTGAACAACTCACCTTATTTATAATCTCTTTAATTGCTAATCTCTTCTCTGCATTGGCAGGTGGCGGTGCGGGACTTTTACAGCTGCCGGCGCTTCTCTTTCTGGGGTTACCGTTTGGTGTGGCTTTAGCGACTCATAAAGTAGCTAGCGTATTTCTAGGTTTAGGCGCTACAGCTAGGCATTTGAAGTCTTCAGAGTTTAATTTAAAGTTTTCTTTGTATGTTTTGGCTACTGGCTTACCCGGTGTGGTTTTGGGTGCCAGTATTATTTTGCAGGTGGATGACAGAATCTCGCAGGGTTTACTTGGGATATTAACTTTAGGTTTAGGTTTGTATTCTTGGTTTAAACCAGAGCTAGGGCAGGTTTTATCTGAACGAAATAGAGACTTACCAGGCCTGGTTATTGGTGGTTTGGTATTGTTTTTTATTGGCGCTTTAAATGGTTCTTTAACATCCGGTACAGGGCTTTTTGTTACTTTATGGCTAGTTCGTTGGTTTGGTCTAGATTATAAAGCTGCGGTAGCCTATACGTTGATATTGGTAGGCATTTTTTGGAATGGATCAGGCGCCATTACGCTCGGAATATTAGGTAATATTGAGTGGAGTTGGTTGCCAGCATTAATTTTAGGTTCCCTAATTGGCGGTTATCTCGGTGCGCATTTCGCTATAGTAAAAGGCAATAAGTTGGTGAAGCGCAGCTTTGAAGTGATTACTGTATTGGTAGGCATTTCATTGATTGCTAAATCACTAGCATAAGATTAATTAAAATGTACTATTAGAGTTACCAGGCTTGGTAATCTTATTGATAAAAGACATAGATAAAAAAATACCCGCTACTCTAAATTAAGAGTGCGGGTATTTTTTTAAATCGAAATCTATGATTAAGCTAAGTTATCTTAGCTTATAAACAACACTTAACGATTTCAACTTAAGTCGTAAGTTTTGAAATCGAATTACTTAACGATTTCAACTTCAACACGACGGTTTTCAGCGCGACCAGCTTTTGTTGCGTTGTCAGCAATTGGTGAAGACTCACCCATTCCTGAAACTGTCATACGGTCAGCAGCGATACCTTTACCAGCTAGGTAGTCAGCAACATCTTGCGCACGTTTAACAGAAAGTGCCTGGTTATAAGATTCTGGACCTGTGCTATCTGTGTGACCAGTAATAGCAACTTTGCTGTCAGCTACTTCGTTCATGTATGCCGCAAATACGTCAAGTTCTGGAACTTCTTTAACGTCAGCTTTATCAAAGTCAAAGTGTCCGATAAACTTAGCAGGAGCCATTGGAGCTGGAGCAGGTGCTGGAGCAGCTACTGGAGCTGGAGCAGGTGCTGGAGCAACTACTACTGGTGCTGGCTTAGGCTCTTCCCAACCTTCACATTTAGCGATAGCAGTATCTTTACTCCAATCAATAGAACGTACACAACGATTTGAGCTGTCACGAACAATACGACCCCAAGAATCAACTACATAGGCAGAAGTTCCTTCTGCCATGATGTCACCTTTAGCTTCTACTGAAGAGTGAGCTTGAACCGAAGACGTTGCTGCTAGAGCAATTACTGCTACTAGAGGAAGTAATTTCGTTTTCATGAAAATATCCTTGATTAAATTTTAAAAAATGAGTTATCGAATAAAATATACCATGTAACTTAAGTAAATGTATAGGGATTTATGCTTAACTATTCTGTTTTCTATAGATTTTAGTAAGCTTTTATGCGGTTGTAGTTTTTTTACGACTTTTTAGTAGTTTAATCTTAAGTATTAAGTTTTAAGTATTAAAAATGCTAAGAATTAATAGCTTTCATCTTTAAGTCGGTGGCGTTGTTGTTAGTTTATGTACTAGGTGAAATAACGACAAAATATAGGTTTTTATGAAAGGACGAATTTGTAAGTTTAAATGCCGTTTTTAAAATCTTTTGGTGTAATAAATTGTTGAAGCTTACCGTCACCTTCTTCAATGTTTTTCCAGTCACTTGGCATAATTAAATGTGCCATTGCACAAGTAGGAAACAGCTGGACATGGGAATCAGGTGTTTTACTCACTAGCATGTTATAGAGTGATTCTAACCCGGGATTATGGCCAATAAGCATGATACGTTCTGCAAACGGTGCATCTGCTAAAACTTGTTTAAGTTGTGATATGTCTGCCAAATAGAGAGAGTCAACCGTAATTGCAGAGGCGGGACATTCATTACAAATCCTTTTTAAGGTCTGTTGTGCTCTTACTGCGGGAGAGACCAAAATAAGATCAGGCATAAGATTTTGTTGCAACAACCACTTACCGAGCTTGGCTGCATTTTTCTTACCTTTATCAGATAACGGGCGCTCAATATCAGCCAAATCATTCTCTTTCCAATCTGATTTGGCATGTCTTAAGAGCATAAGTTCTCGCAGTTTATTAGACATTACGGTATTCCCAATGTTGCAAGCAAGCTGTTTTACCTGTGGTTGGGTTATCCATTAACCGATACCATACTCAGAACGATAAGCTTTCATTGCATCTAAGTATTTTTGGCTTGAAGGGTCGTCAGATTCAGCAAGGTAATTGATAATGTCATTTAGAGTAATAATGCTCATTACTGGAATGCCATATTCCTGTTCAACTTCTTGAATAGCAGAAAGCTCACCTTTGCCTTTTTCCATTCTGTCTAAAGCAATAACAACGCCGGCTGGTTTAGCACCGTTGGCTGTAATAATATCCATCGCTTCACGAATAGCGGTGCCGGCAGTAATGACATCATCAATGATTAATACATCACCCTCTAAAGCGTGGCCAACAATGTTGCCACCTTCACCGTGGTCTTTGGCTTCTTTACGGTTAAACGCATAAGGTTTATCGATATTAAAGTCGTTAGCAAGTGAGACGCTTGTGGTCGCTGCAAGGGGAATACCTTTATAAGCTGGTCCAAACAGCACATCAAACTGAAAGTTAGAATCTGCGATTGCGCCAGCATAACCTTTTGCTAAGGTTGACAGTTGGCCGCCAGTATTAAATAAACCTGCGTTAAAGAAATAAGGACTGATACGTCCGGATTTAAGCGTAAATTCGCCTAATTTTAAAACGCCAGTTTGCATGACGAATTCAATAAATTGATTTTTGTTCATTGAGCCGAT